>Ga0265313_10001108_pt1 | contig 25762 bp, 16 predicted proteins | sample 4123metaG_FD_203122 | JGI IMG/M metagenome (GOLD analysis project Ga0265313, IMG submission 203122) | Rhizosphere microbial communities from Carex aquatilis grown in University of Washington, Seatle, WA, United States - 4-1-23 metaG | ecosystem: Host-associated > Plants > Roots > Rhizosphere >...
CAGTTCCGTAGTCACTTTTCCGGACAACCACAATATCCGCCCAGCTACTATGTCTATTGCAGCAAATATTGCCAAATGTAGCGCTGAAGTTACTCTGGCACCGGAGTGGCCGGCGTTGAGTTACCAATTACAGAAACGGCGCCGGAAGCAATTGGCGAATAGGATTCAAAGGTAAGGCGAATGACGCGGACCAAACTCATCTTCTGCTCCATCCTGCTGCTTGCCGGGGCATCCCTGCGCGCGGCGGGTTCAGCAGAGGATCGTGAGCAGACTCTTCAAGCTCTCGTGGCCCAGGCTGGCTCAGCCCAGGCCAGGGGGGATTTTGCGGCTGCCGCTGAATCGTATCGCAAAGCTGTCGAGATCGATCCTTCGATTCCTGAATTGTGGGCCAACTTGGGGCTCATGGATCACGAGTCAGATAATCACGTTGAAGCAATTCAGAGCTTCAAAAAAGCAATTGCAATCAATCCTTCACTTTTTGTGCCGCAGTTATTTCTCGGTATTGAATACCTCGCTGCGCAAGATCCACACACAGCTCTTCCTTTTCTGAAAACCGCCTCTAAACTTAACCCCCAAGACTTGCAAGCTGTACTTTCTCTCGGGCGGGCCTACTCCATGCTTGAACTGGGAAGCCAGGCCGCAGATGCCTATTGGCGTGCAGCGCATCTGGCCCCGAACAACGGAAGCGCATGGCTCGCTCTGGGCACATCGTATCTGCAACAGGTTGAGAATGATGCTCGATCCCTGAATTCGACGTATAAAAGCTCGCCCTTCGTCACTCTGCGTTCCGCCGAGACTTTTGCAGAACAGGGAAAACTCATCGAAGCCGCGAATGCCTACAAGGCAGCTCTCGCCGTTCCATCGCCGCCTCCATGCGCACATGCTCAGTACGCCATCACGTTGCTGCGCCAAAAGAAACTGCCGGAAGCACAGACACAGTTGCAACTTGAGAAGCAAAGTCCCTCGCCTTGCGGACTTACGCAGTTGGGCGTCGCAGTTACATTTACGGCGCAAGGAAATTTTGATGCGGGACTTAACGAACTTTCATCAATCGCGGCGATAGACGCCGCCTTTGTTAAGACCAACCTTCCTCTCTTCAGCGATGTTCTTTCGGCTGATCAGCACCAGTCGCTGACCGATGCTATTCGCGCGCGACAGAATTCCGGCAGTCTGAATGCTGAGACCGGTGAGCTCATCAATGCAGCTTTCGTTTCAGACGATGTTCCATCCATCGACTTTGCGGGGGCAGCTCAACCGGCGGAGCCTTCGCAACAAAGTTCGCCGGCCAATGCGGTGCGGCTGCAGGCTGCCGGCCAGTATTCCGCCTGCAATAACCAATTGAGAGACGGTCTCAACAAGCTGACCATCCTGCAAACGAAAGTCCTCGCTTCATGCGCGTTCTACTCGGGGGATTTTCGAACCGCATCGGCCGCAGCTCAATCACTGAAAGAAAATCCCGCGACCGTTGTGCAGGGATTGTATTGGGAAAGCAAAGCGGACGAGAAACTAGCGATCGCGGTTCTGGCCCATGCCGGCGAGGTTGAGCCGAACTCGCCGCAAATGCGCATTCTGCTGGGCGATGTCTTGCGGCAAAAGCGTCGCTGGAGCGAAGCAGAGTCAGAATATCGAAAGGCTCTGGCCCTCGATCCCAAGAGCAGAACCGCGCGTCTGAGTCTGGCCATCGACTTGTTTACCGAACTCAAAAATGATGAAGCCCTTGATCTCGATAAATCGCTCCTCGCAGAAGTGCCGGACGATGCTGAGGCCAACCTTCTTGCCGGAGAAATTCTTGTGCAACAACACCAATATGAACAAGCTGAGCCTTATCTCGACAAATGCAGCAAACTGAAAGAAGACTTGCGGCCTCAACTTCACCTGATGCTTGGGCAGGTCTATTCTGAAACCGGGCGGATTCCTGAAGCTATTTCAGAATACAGATCTGGGCTGTCGACTGATCAGGACGGCAGCATTCACTATCAACTTGCTCGCCTGTATCAGAAGTCTGGTGATTCTGCAGCTGCATCCGAGCAGATTCGAATTTCAAAGCAGCTCCGCGAGCGCTGGGACAATCAGGCGCATGTGGTCCTGGAACAGCGTTCAACTGATTTGAGCCGCCAATGAGATCGAAACTGACCGCCAGCAATCGCTGGCGCGGTCCAGTTGTATTCAGACTCTTAGCGGTAGTTTGCGTGAACATCGGCACAGAGACAAAAGAGTGATTCATACACCTCTGGCGAGGAAATAAGGAGCGGAACGGATGTCGTCTTTAAGTTTTAAGAAGCTCGTGATCCTTTTTGGGATCGTTTTTATTGCACGCCCCGCACTACCAGCCGACTCCGCAACATTTGAGCGTTCTGCTAATGGGGTCACCTTCCATTTATCGAATGGAAGCATGTTGATTGCTGTTTGTTCTGACCGCGTGATCCACGTCGTTGTCAGCCCGACGAAGGAGATTCCCGAATCCAACGTGCCATCCGTGACCCGCCCGTGTAGCGGAACTCCCTTTAAGCTGTCGTCAACACCAGCCAACGTTTCCGTCAAAACCACGTCGATGAATGTCGAAATCGATCGATCGTCGTTGGCAGTCAAATTCAAGAATTCTGCAGGCGACACCGTCTTGGCCGAACAGGACAAAAGCGGAAGATCAATTGCTCCGATAATGATCGGCGAAGTTCCGTCGAATGAGGTCAGGCAGGATTTTATTCTCTCTCCAGATGAAGCCCTCTATGGGCTGGGTCAGCATCAAGAGGGATTTTTGAATGTGCGTGATATTCCGCTTCAACTACTGCAGGCCAATACCAACATCGCCATTCCGTTCGTCGTTTCCACTAAAGGCTACGGCCTGCTCTGGAACAACGCCGCTTTAACAGAATTCAATCCAACAACGAAATCGATCGCACTCGATGAAAATGGCAAGGGCACATTTCAATCAGATGCAGCCGGAGAATATGGATTTCTTTTAAACGGTAATGAAAGGCGCAGACTCCACCTAAGTGTAAATGACGAAAAGATTATCGATATCACCAACATGTGGGTGGCTGATTCTGCGGGCGCGAAAATTCATCTCAATGCAAATACTAGTTATAACATCAGCGCAGAAACAGGCGGAAATACGCAACTGCGCGTACGTCCTCCTTCCAACACGATGGGATTTCGCTCGGATGCGAGTCGCGCCATCGACTACTACTTTATCTATGGACCGCAACCGGATCAGGTAGTTGCACGTTATCGGGAAATGACTGGCGCAGCTCCCTTGCTTCCGCTTTGGGCTTACGGTTTCTGGCAGTGCCGCGAACGCTACTCAAGCCAACAGCAAATCCTTGATACAGCCGCCGAATTCCGGAAGAGACAAATCCCCGTCGACGTCATGGTGCAGGACTGGCAGTACTGGGGCAAATACGGCTGGAACGCAATGAAGTTCGATGAGAACTTCTATCCAAAGCCCGCGGAATTAATGTCGGCTCTGCATCACGACAACTTCCGTATGGTGATTTCCGTATGGGCGAAATTCGGAGTACAAACGGACGTCAATAAGGAATTTGTGCATGACGGCTTGATTCTTAAGAGCGCAGCCGCTACTGGTGAACCAGGTGAATCGAAGGAGACGGAGGACTGGGTGGACCTCTTTAATCCCAAGGCTCAGGCACTCTACTGGAAAGATCTGGATCGCGGCTTGTTTCACGATGGTCTTGATGGCTGGTGGCTCGATGCTTCCGAACCGGAGGGAGATCCACTCAAGAATGACAACACATACCTCGGGTCGGGAAGAACTGTCAGGAACGCATTTCCGCTTTTCGAAACTACCGCAGTTTACAAGGGCCAGCGTGCAGCCGATGAAAACAAGCGCGTAGTGATACTTACGCGCTCAGCCTTCACCGGACAACAGCGTAACGGCATCATCAATTGGTCCGGCGACATCTCCGCGAACTGGGACACGTTGAGGCGGCAGATCCCGGCGGGACTCAACTTCGGAATTTCAGGATTCCCTTATTGGACAACCGATGTCGGCGGATTCTTCCGTCCACGTGATCAATACACTTCAGCCGCTTATCACGAACTGCTTATCAGATGGTTTCAGTTCGGCGCTTTCAGTCCCATCTTTCGAGTTCATGGATATCAATCAGAAACCGAAATGTGGAAGTACGGTCCGCAAGTTGAAAGCATCTTGCGTGAGTACGATGAACTTCGCTACCGACTTATGCCTTACATCTATTCCACCGCCTGGGGAGTTACAAACCGTGGAGAGACGATGATGAAAGCACTCCCGTTTGTGTATCCAGGTGATCAGTCACTGAGAGATGTCAGCGATCAGTTCCTGTTTGGCGATTCGCTTCTGATCAATCCAGTGACCGAGCCCAACGCGACTACTCGAAAGATCATCCTCCCTGCAGGCAGCGACTGGTACGACTTCTGGAGCGGGCAGAAATCTCGCGGCGGGCAGACGATCGTTGCCGATGCACCTTTGGACAAAATGCCAATCCTCGTGAGGGAAGGCAGCATTGTGCCACTCGGCCCGAAGGTTCAGTACGCTGCTGAAAATCAGGATCCGACTGAACTCCGTATCTACGGCGGCAAGGATGCCGATTTCCAACTTTACGAAGACAGCGGCGACGGATACGCTTACGAGCGCGGAGAACGAGCGACAATCAACCTGCACTGGAATGACAAATCGCGCGAACTCACGATCGGCGAACGGTCTGGTTCATTTCCTGGACTGCGAAGCAAACGCACTTTCAATATCGTCTTGACACGATCGGAACGTGGCGTCGGTCTCGAGCCCGCAAAAGAGTATGACCGCTCAGTGGCATACGAAGGGCATCGGATCGCTGTGCACCTCAAGGCAGCCAATTGAGGCCATTGCGATTTCGCGGCGGACCGGGAGGGCAGGCCGAGACCGCACTCGCATGAGCTCAAACGTTTGCAGCGGGCTTTTGAAATTCATCCTGCAGAACGATGAGCATTGCCGCCTAAAGCTGAAAATCAACGATTCGCAAAATGAAGTCCCTGTAGTGGAGGAATGATTCAATGAATCGCAGGAAGTTCTTGACGGGTGGGATAACAACGATCGCGTTATCTCAGATGGCGAATGCGATCGAATCAAAAACTCTGCAATCGCAAAACGTCAATCTCATCGGCGGAGCCACCAAGATTCCAGACCGCGATTCTTCCTCAGGGTATCTAGTCAGTTTGACTCAACCTGGACACGGCACCAGTTTCACAGGCGTGCCGGCAGGAAGCAAACTGGCGATCTACTATGCGTCTTTATCTGTGGGTACCATCAGCGTTGCGGTCAATGACAAGCCGGCAAGCAAAGTGAATATCCATTCGTCGGGAGCACTCACCAGCTCATATCTAACATCCTCAATCGACATGACAATTCCAACCAATGCCACAGTGACCATTAGTCTTGCCCCCGACGACGTCGGAGTCAATATCGATCGGATCGCGGTTGTGGACAATTTGGAATTGCACCCGGACATCTGGAACTTGCCTCCATTACCGGTTGCGCCCGGCCCTTGCAATCCGGACTGGAAGGCGCTCAGTCGCCAATACACTGCTCCAGCGTGGTGGCGCGAGGCCAAGTTCGGCGCGTGGGCGCACTGGGACCCGCAATCCATGCCCGAGCAAGGCGATTGGTATGCGCGCGCTATGTATATGGAGGGGAGTCCCCAATACGAATTCCACATTGAGCACTTCGGTCATCCGTCCGAATATGGTTATAAGGATATTTGCCACAACTGGGTAATTGATCGGTGGAACCCCGAACAATTAATGAGTCTTTACCGCGAAATGGGCGCCCGCTATTTCATGGCAATGGGCTGTCATCATGACAACTTCGACTGCTTCGATTCCAAATATCAGCCTTGGAATTCCGTGCACGTCGGACCCAAGGTCGACATCGTAGGAACGTGGGAGAAAGTAGCCCGTCAGCATGGCATGCGCTTCGGCATCGGTTTTCATGACACCCCACCTCGCACCTGGGGCCAATTTATGCCAGTGCGATATGCGAGCGACAAAAAGGGACCGATGAAAGGCGTACCGTACGATGCCAATCAGACTATTCGAGATGGAAAGGGTGAATGGTGGGAGGGCTTGGACCCCGCCGATCTTTATGGACCGCGACATACTGCGGAAGATCCTTTGCATTCGCCGTTCGCCAACCAATTTATGTGGCGAGTAGACGACGCGATTACCAAATATCATCCGGACGTGATCTATTTCGACGAGCACGCAGGCGATTCGCAAGTGGACTTGGGCGTTCACATGGGACTAGGTTTTCTGGCTCCCGTTCTGATCGCGAACTACTACAACAAGTCATTGCAATGGAACCATGGAAAGATGGAAGCGGTCGTCAATCTCAAAGGTGTGGGTGGGCATTACAACAGTTTCCAAAACCATCCGGACCTCCTCCCCTACGTTGATCGTTCGCTGGTCAAGAGCACAGAAGCAATCATCGAACCGGAAATCATGGCCTATCCCTTCCAGACTGAAACCAGCATCTCAGATTGGCATTACAAAACCGGACAGAAGTATATGGATGCCTCGGCTATTATCCGGTCGTTGATGGAGAACGTGTGCCGCAATGGCACTATGTTGCTCAATCTCACGCAGCATGGTCGTGGCGATCTCGATCCTGAAGTCATCCAAATCGCCAAAGATGTTGGCGCATGGTTGAAGACAGCCGATGAAGCGGTTTATGGCTCTCGTCCGTTTGAGGTTTTTGGTGAGGGCGAGATCCGTTACACGCGCAATCACGGCAAGGTTTACGCCACAATTTTCAATTGGGGAAACAATCGGACTACCCTCAAATCCCTGCGTGCCGGCGGAGCAACTCTCGGCAAAGTCTCAAAGGTCGAACTGCTTGGCTCAAACGTTCCGCTGAAGTTTGTTCAAGATGATCAAGGCTTGACGGTCATCCACGGTGGAACAGTGCAGCCTCTGCCGGGCATCAGTAGTGATTCACTGGCATCCTCCTGCCGCGTTCTGCGAATAACTCACGACAAGGGCTGGATCAACGACGACGATCTCGATGTAGTGGCGCATGGGTGGTTGCGTCGCTGCAACCTGGGGACTGGTGACTACAACAACGACCTCGTCTCCAGCGACACGCCTGGCGATGTCTGGAGTTGCTCTTTCACTGGCAGCAACGTTTCGGTGATAGCGCCCAAGGAAAATGGGGCCGGGAAAATCGAGGTTCAGATTGACGGTAAAACCCGTGCCGTGGCTGACCTGTCAACGACTGGCGCGCGTCAGGCACAGCAGACGGTATGTCATGTGGCGGGCTTGGCTCACGGCCAACACACAATCGCCATTGTTAATAAGGGGCCGGGGCCGGTGGCAGTGGATTCATTGATGATTCGTGACTGAGCCAAGTCACAAAAATTGAAACACCAAGACTTCGAAACTACGTAAACACCACGCAAGAAGCCTTGTTTGCTGGATAGGTTTTTCCGGTTGCCTGCAATTCTCCACTCGTCGTATTGCGAGAGAAGACGCCGACCCGGTCAGAGGCTTGCTCGGCAACAACCACGAACCTCCCACTAGGGTCGATGGCATAGTGTCGTGCTTCCTTTCCGCCGAGTGGCATACGTTGAAGCAGACTCAAATGACCGTTCGCAGCAATGCTGTAAACCAGGAGTTCGTCAGAAGGACCGCGGTTACACGAGTAGAGGAAGCGGCCGCTTTTATCGATGATCACTTCACCAGCGCGATTCTTCGACACATCTGCATCTGGCGGCAATGTTGGAACGGATTCGACTTTTGTCAGAGTGCCTTTGACAGCATCCCATTGCATGAGAGTGAGCGTCGAATCAAGCTCATTGATCGAGTAGGCCCATTTGCCGTTCGGATGAAAGGCCGTGTGGCGCGGCCCCGACCCAGGCGCCGCACTGAAGAATGGCGGATCATTCGGCCTCATTTCGGCGGTCGCAGCGTTGAGCTTGTAGACCATAATGCGGTCCGAGCCCAAATCGTTGATCAATACATATCGGTTATCGGGGGAGACTACCGCTCCATGTGCATGGGCAGTGGTTTGCCGCTTTGGATTCGGCCCACTTCCGGAGAGTTGAAACTCTGACACCGGACCAGACAGGTGCCCGTCTGCACTTACTTTGAACGAGCGAACCTTGCTGGTGCGGTAGCTCGCCGAAAGCAGGCATCGGTTTGTCCGATCGAGAACGATCTGAATAAAGCTTTCCTCTTCATCAGGCACCTTGATGGTATTAACCTCTTGCAGATCGCCTGTTGGCGTCACTCGGAAAGAGCTGAGTGCTGCCTCGGTAGGCGATGGCTGGTGACCCGAAAAGAGAAATCGCTGTCCTCGTTCTTCACAGGCGATCATAAAGCTCGGCTGATTCACCGCGATGCTCAAACGGAGATTCGAAAGTGTACCTGTGCTCGCATCCCACTGGGCAACGTGAATGCCTTCGCCCTCACCTTTGGCGGTTCCTCCAATAAACACATTTTGTGTTGCACTCGAGTCTTTGGCAAACAATTTAGTAGAAAGCGCCGCTGCTGATGCAGACATCAAAAACTCCCGCCGCAATAAAGTTGGCATTTCAGTCTCCAATTCTCCAGATCCGGCACTGTGCGAAATTACAGCACGAATGCTCTGTTCGAACGTTGCATGCTTCAGCGCATGCGCCGCGGCGGTGTGGCCATTAACGCATCCTTCGTGGCCAGGTCTTTGGCTACTCCGATGACAAGAAATTCGAGCGGTCCGCTGCCGGAATTCTTAATCGTTCTCTCTTCATTAAGGCGTACGGGAATCACATCGCCCGCATGTATGTTCGCAGTTTCCGATCCCAGGCCCACAGAGCCATCGCCGGTAACGACGTAGTACACCTCTGCAAAATCAGGCTTGGCCTTCGGGCCTACTGAAGTTCCAGGCGGCATAAGCAGGTGATCAACCCACGACCACGCCGTCGTAAACACTGTTGGCTCCAGCGCGCGGCGGTATTGAACGGTTCCTGAGCCCCCGTCCATCGCGTTCACTGGTTTAAGAAGCGAGCGGTCAAGCCGGAAGCTGACGAACTGGGGGACGGGGTCGAGCGGCGCATTCAATCGCGAATCGCCCAAATTGAAGGTGTCATACACCTTGTTCATACCAACGTTGATGTTCAGCCACTGGAGCGGTTGGTCCGTTGGATTATAGATGGCATGCGCGTGTCCCATTCGATCCGGAACACCGGCAGGTCCTTCAAGCAGTGAAGTTCTACCATCGACAGTGAATTCAGCCTTCCCGTCGAGGATGATGAACATCTCCTCGCACTTATTATGAAAATGTTCGCCGATTCCGCTCTTAGGCAGGATCACTCCGCGGTGGAAGAAAATGAGATTCGGCTCGACTGCATCGGTTCCGAGCATTACGCGGAAGTCCATGCTTCCAGCGCCATCATGCACGGCTTTCAGACGGTTGTATTTGCTGTCGTCCGCATGTGCAATTCGTTGCTCGATGGTTGCCGGTGTTGACGCCGCCTGCTGCGCAATACCTGTAGAAACGGCCACCAAAGCAGCACATAAAAATCCTGTAGTCCTCGAAAGCTCTTTCATCATCAGATCTCCATTTTGATTTCGGCACGGCGGCGTTAGAGGCGCCGCACCGTTCCACGAGTCAATCACTAAACCGGTACTCAGCCTGCAGTTTATAGGGTGTCTTCGACGTCGAAGTAAACGGCCCCACGCCTCCCGTATAGACCACCGCTGCCGCTATCTTGAATTGCGGTTGGTTGAACGAATTGAACAACTCGATGCGCCACTTACACTGGGGACGGCGCGCAGGTTATTGAATGCTCAAACGTTGTACCTGTGCGTGGCAACGAATGTCAAGGAGTGGATGCATGCGATTGGCGCCATTTGGCCGGGAGATACAACTTTTGCCCCGGTGACGCTGGTCGGCACCCACAGTGTTACAGTCATACCGACAACGACATCGCTTTTCAGCTCCAGCAATCCTTCCAATGCAGGTTCGCAAATCACTTTGACGGCTACTGTCTCGTCAACCGGTGGCACTCCGGCAGGGAGTATCACTTTCTCGGATGGTGGTTCCTTCTTCGCGGGTGTGCCGCTTTCGGCAGGTGTTGCGCAATATACCACCTCTACTCTGGCGGTGGGGACACATCCCATTACGGCCTCGTACGCAGCTAATGGAAATTTTGCGGCAAGCAACGCTTCATTGAGTCAGGTTGTTAACGGCACGCCGAGTGCCGCCGCTATCAGCGCGGCTCCAAATCCCGCATATGTTGCGCAGAATGTAACGATCTCAGGTTCTGTCACTTCTGCTAGTGGCACGCCGTCGGGGACGTTGGCCTTTTACGATGGAACAACGCTGCTGGGAACGGTCGCATTGAGCGTCAGAGGCAAGGCATCACTCCTGACGGCATTCACCAGTGCTGGAACACACAATCTGACTTTGCTCCGCTCTGGCAGGCACCTACAATGTGTCCGCAGCATACGCGGGTAACGCGACATTCGCGGCCGCCAACTCAGCACCCATCACACTTGTTGTAGCGCAAGCGCCTTCGCAGACGATTCTGGCAAGCAGCCTGAATCCAGCGCCGGCAGGTATCAGCATTACCTTTACAGCAACAACGACCGCCGGCTCGATTGCGCCGAGCGGCTCGCTGCAGTTTTTTGATGGAACCACTGCGATGGGATCGCCGGTAGTGCTCAATGCGCAGGGAATTGCAGCTTACACAACCACTAACTTGTCACTTGGGACGCATCCCATTACTGCGGTTTTCGCAGGCAACCACGACCTGCTCGCGAACACTTCAGCTGTGCTGCAGCAGGCAATTGATCCATACATCGGGGACTTTACGATCACGGTAAAGCCTGGAGCAGCCAGCATTACTCAGGGGGACTCTGCGACCATCCAGGTGGTTGTGAACAGTGTGAACGGCTTCAACGGACCGCTGGTACTTGCCTGTACAGGCATTCCTGCCAATACAATCTACACTTTGAGCCCTGGTTCCTTTTCCGCGGGCCAGGGAACAGCCACGCTGGCGATCAAGACAACAGCGCCAAAACTAAACTCTGCAAATAAAACAGATCCAGGACCTGCGGGATTGCATAGAGCATCTCCGATCATCTTTGCGGCATTCCTCGTAGCCTCATTCGCGCCCCGTCGATTCCGCAGAAGATTGCTCTGCTTGGGCCTGTTGGCATTCTGCGCCGCGATTGGAATGAACGGGTGTGGCGGGGGTAGTCTTCTATCCGCCTCGGGTGGAACTCCGCAAGGCACTTACGATATCCAGATTTCGGCTACTTACTCAAGCGCAACGCCAGCTTTGCAGCATTCGGCAGATCTGATCTTGTCTGTCAAACCCATGTGAGTGCAGAATTCGAAGGGCAGAAAAATGGGGGACCAGGCCTTCAATAGCTATGATCTGCCAACGGAGCGGCAATGGGTTCTGTTGCGCCGAACTCAGTGCCAAGATCAAAGTGAGCCGAATCTCCGAGTTGCTGCCAACTACGTATAGGGAACTATGAGACTGATTTCTTCTGCCGATTGTCACCTCAAACGGCGCTAACAGGACAAAGCACGCATTGACCTCGCTTTGCCTTCTGTTTTAGGGATAAGTACTCATAAATGCCGCATTGTTCACGGAAGGTGTGCCGGAATTCCGCATGACGCCGCACGTGACTGACGCCGGATTACGGAAACCTGACGAGAAGCCGACCTATCATTTTCAATCCGTGCTGGCTGGACCAATTGGGCATTTCTAACTGGGCGTGAGCTTGCGCCCGTTGAGTGAGAACAGCAGTCTTAAGTTATTCCGGGTACTTCAGAAAGATATTCATCGCATGCCGACATATTGCGCAGACCCGGGTTAAGATTGCAGGTGCGTCTTTCAGGAACGAATACGGGAACGAAAAGGGGAATAGAACATCGTGGGCAGATTGGATGGACGAACTGCTGTGGTGACGGGCGCGGGAAATGGAATAGGGTGTGGAATAGCGCTCCGGCTTGCACGAGAGGGTGCAGCTGTCGGGATTCTCGATAACGATCCGCTGGGCTGCGAGCGCGTTCTGCACACGATGATGGAATTCGGCGGAAAGGGAATCGCGCTTCCGGCAGATGTGAGCGAGCAGGGCGATATAAGGGATGCGATTCGCCAACTTTATGCGGCCTACGGTGCCCCCACACTTGCTGTTCATTCGGCAGGCATCATGCCGACTGGCACACTTCTCGAGACATCAGAAAAGGAATGGGACAGAGTTCACGCTGTGAACGTCAAAGGGGCTTTTCTGATATGCAAGGAGGTAATTCCGCATATGCTTCGCGAGAAGAAAGGTTCGATTATTCTCGTAAGCTCCATCACGGGTGTAATCGGAATGCCAGGCCTTGCAGCATACTCCAGCACGAAGGGAGCACTGATTTCTCTCGCTCGGGCGCTCGCAGTAGATTATGCTCGCGAGGGTATTCGGGTGAATTCAATCGCCCCGGGAACCATCGATTCCTCCATGTTGCACGATTTTGTGGCCGCACAAAACGATCCGCAGGAGACACGTAGGAGGTTCGACGACATTCAACCGCGAGGATCGATTGGAACGATCGAGGAAGTTGTGAATGTAGTCGCCTTTCTCGCCTCAGACGAATCGTCACTGATCAATGGTGCGAATCTCCCCGTAGATGGAGGCATGAGTATCAAGGGCCAACAACCGCGCCATTAGCGCGTATTAGATGGTGCGAGTACATTCGCTGCATCGAGAAGTTGATTCTCAAGACGATTTCGATTCAGTACTTCAACAAACCTCAGAAATGCAACCTCGGATTCATAAGAGCGACCCATGGCGAAAATCACGAAGGTCAAGACAGTTGTTGTAAATGCGGAGATGCGCAACTGGGTGTTTGTGAAGGTTGAGACAGACAGTCCAGGATTGTACGGTTGGGGAGAAGCTTCTCTTGAATGGAAGACCAGAAGCGTCGTAGGTGCAGTTCAAGATTTCGAGCCGATGGTAGTTGGGGAAGATCCCACTCGAATTGAGCATCTGTTTCAGAAAATGTACCGCCAATCCTTTTGGCGAGTAGGGATCATTGGGCTTTCTGCTATTTCAGCAATCGAGCAAGCGTGCTGGGACATCCTCGGAAAATCGTTAAACCAACCTGTCTATAAATTATTGGGCGGTGCGGTTCGCGATAAAGTGCGCATGTACACTCACTTGGGTGGCGGAGACATGCGCGCGGTTTACGAATCACAATCGACAGCAGATCCGAGAGTGTTTGTTGATCGGGCGCTCGAAGTGGTTGGCAGGGGCTACACCGCAGTGAAAGTGCTGCTCACGCCGCCCACGGAGTCGCTGAATAGTATTGGCGAATATAAATTTGCCGCCCGCACAATGGAGGCGCTTCGATTGGCAGTGGGCGATGAGGTCGACATCATGGTCGACTGTCATGGCAGGCATTCACTGGGCAATGCCGTCGAATTCTGCCGTGTGCTTGCACCTTACCGGCCCTTCTTCATAGAGGAGCCAGTGCCACCGGAAAACGTGGATGTTCTCGCCGAGGTTCGCCGCCTTAGCCCGGTTCCAATCGCAACCGGGGAACGGCTCGCAACCAGATTCCAGTTTCGTGAAGTTTTTGAAAAGCTTGCTTGTCATGTAATCCAGCCCGATCTCTGTCATTGTGGAGGACTCTGGGAGGCGAAAAAGATCGCAGCAATGGCAGAGACTTATACGATGGGGGTGGCGCCGCATAACCCTCTTGGTCCGATCGCCAACGCGGTTGCATTGCATTTCGATCTGAGCACTCCCAACTTTCTCATACAAGAGGATATGTTGATGGACGTTCCATGGCGCTGGGAGGTTGTTGAACACTCACTCGAATCCAGGAACGGGTACTGGATTCCCATTGATAAGCCAGGCCTTGGGATTGATGTAAACGAAGCGGCCGCAGCTAAACACCCTTTTGCTCAGGAAGTCCTTCACTCAAATAACGTTCGCGCCCGCGACGGTGCGATCTTGGACTGGTAAAGAGCCCATGGAATTGAAATACGAATGAGGGCAAGAAATGAAAAGGCTATACGTCGCGGCATTTGCCGCTCTCTCGCTTTCAATGGCCGCCCAAGCAACAACTTTCTATGTTGCCACCAATGGCCGCGACGTCAATCGAGGCACAGACGCGTCCCCACTTCGCACCATTCAGCATGCAGCTGACCTGGCGCAACCGGGCGACACAATCATTGTGCACGAAGGCATCTACCGCGAACGTGTAAGCCCACCGCGCGGAGGCACATCCGATGCAAAACGAATCGTGTTTGAAGCCGCCCCCGGTGAACGGCCCGTAATTACCGGGGCAGAACCAGTTCGGAATTGGGAGAAGGTTCAGCAGGATGTCTGGAAGGTCACCTTGCCGAACTCCTTCTTCGGAGCCTTCAATCCCTACAGCGACATTATCCACGGCGACTGGTTCAATCCGCTCGGCCGACAGCATCACACCGGTGCGGTTTACCTGCGCGGCAATTGGCTCACTGAGGCCGCCAGCCTCGACGAAGTGAAGAAGCCGGCAGGAAGCGACGCTCTATGGTTCGGCCAGGTTGACACCGACAACACCACGATCTGGGCACAGTTCAAAGGCATCGATCCCAATCAGCAACCGGTTGAAATCAATGTGCGGCAGACGGTGTTTTATCCCAGGCAGACGGGCATCAACTACATTACCGTGCGCGGCTTCACGCTTGAAGATGCAGCTACCCCTTGGGCGCCACCAACCGCCGAGCAGATTGGCGTCATCGGCGCTCATTGGAGCAAAGGATGGATCATCGAGAATAATACGGTTCGCAACTCCATCTGCTCGGGAATCTCGTTGGGTAAATATGGCGACCAATGGGACAATACCTCAGCCAATTCCGCCGAAGGCTACGTCAAAACTATCGATCGCGCTCTCGCCATCGGGTGGTCAAAGGAAAACATCGGCCACCACATCGTCCGCAACAATACCATTTCTGACTGCGGGCAAGCGGGCATCGTCGGCAGCCTGGGTGCCGCATTCAGCACCGTCACTCACAACACGATCCATGAAATACACATGCGCCGCCAGTTCACGGGTGCGGAGATGGCGGGCATCAAATTCCATGGCGCTATCGACGTCGAGATCGACCACAATCGAATCTATCGAACTGTCCGGGGCCTCTGGCTGGATTGGATGGCGCAAGGCACGCGTGTCTCCGGGAACTTGTTCCATGACAATGATGAGGATGTATTTGTCGAAGTGAATCACGGACCGTTCGTTGTTGACAACAATCTATTGCTCTCGTCCGTCTCGCTTCGCGACAACTCGCAGGGCGGCGCATACGCACACAACCTGTTTGCCGGTGTAGTCAAAATGCTGCCCTTCGACAAGCGTCAGACACCCTATCTGATCGCTCATGCCACCGCAGTCAAGGAACTTCATGACAACCCGCGCGGCGATAACCGCTTTTACAATAATCTCTTTGTGCGACTTACCGATCTGAGCAGCTATGACAGCGCTCCACTCCCGATGTTCATGGAAGGGAACGTATTTCTGGATGGAGCCAAGCCTTCCCGATTCGAGGACCGCCCTTTAGTCAAGCCAGATCTGGATCCTGCGCTTCAGGTAAAGACGATAGCCGGCGGCGTCTACCTAGAAATGAAATTCGACCCGGCATGGACGGCCGAAGCGCCGCGCAAGATTGTGACCACTGCGATGCTGGGAAAGGCAGTCATTCCAGATCTTCCTTATGAGCGGCCTGATGGCTCGCCGATTCGCATCGACAACGACTACGCAGGAAAGAGCAGGAGCCAATCGAGTCCGACACCGGGGCCATTCGAGCATCCCGGCGTGGGCCAGCAGGAAATCAGAGTGTGGTAACTGGTCCGAAGAATTTCAGATGCGGATATTGTGTGAAACCTCCACCTCATTAAATGCGTAGCAGGTCAACGGAAGACTGATCCGGCATCAGTATCCTCGAAAGGCTCTTTGGGGACCAATCCAGATTAGGTTCAAGCAATTGCCGGGTTGTCGTCGGGCACGGTGGGCCGCGCAATGTGCCGTGCGTTTAGTGCGTTGCGAATGATCTCGCCTTCTGGATGCTGGTAGACCATGGCGCTTCTTACATCACCGTGGCCCATCGCGTTCATCACAGCTTTCAGATTTCCGGTCTTTGCCAGTACGAAGCTGCCAAAGTCGTGGCGCGCACAGTAGAGGACGAGCTCTCGCGGCAGCCCAGCCGCTTGCCTCGCCTGCGCCCACTGTCGATACACCATCCCTTCCCCAATGTGCTTTCCCTTATAACGCGACATCCACACCCAGCCCTCGCTCCGTCCGTCACAGCGCGCCTCGAGAATTTGCTTCACGCGGCTGCTCATAGGGATGAACCGGCGGCCGGACTCTGTCTTGCTGTCCGGCGTGAAGATCGTCTCGGCATCGAAGTCCAGGTTCTCCACTCGCATGCAGTAGAGTTCGCGGGCGTTGCGCATTCCCGTGTCGCGCATCACCACGATGATGTCCATCAGCGGCTGCTCTGCCACCGCTGCCAGCCTCCTTTCCGCTTCATCGTTCAGGCGGAGCGACCGCCGGCGTTCCTTGAAGAGCGCAAAGTCGGGAACCTCAAATATCAGCTTGTCCTCCTTGGCTTTCGAGTACATCCTGCGTAGTGTTCGCAGCGCGTTGTTGCCGTTCGAGGCCGAACCGGGAAACTTGAGCTTCTCGACCTCGCCTTTGGTGATCTGGTCCATGCGCATTCCTGCGATTTTCGTTTGCTTCAACAATCGCCAGCCGTTTCTGTAATAGCGGCGACTGTCGGACTCGAGCCGTCCCCCTTCCACCCATTGAAGGAAATCCTTCGAGTATTCACGAAGCGTGGGTGGCTTCCTGTCGAGCGAGTCGCTGCCCTTGATTGCGGCAACGAGTTTGAGAGCGGCAGCCTTTTGCGCTCTCGTTTGGTTGATCTCCTTGGTGGACCCGCGGTAGCGCTCGCCGCGCACCGTGAAGTCATACCAGTAATACTTCGATTTGTTCTTTCTGAATAATTCCACGAGATCACCTCCAAGCAGCCCGCACGGAAGCAACTCGTGTGTTCCGCCGAATGAATCCGAGCGGAACAGCAACATGGTACATCAACTTGCACTCGGCCCATTCAGGTCGGGGCGTTCCTGCGCGACGCCAGCACTCGTTCGCCGCGGCCGTGATTCATTATTGCCGTCCTAATGACAGTGTTTCTTGGCGGCCAGGGCGCCCGTCGTCGTCCTTTTGTTGCGACGCTTGCGCAAACCCAGCGAGTTTCGTTCGGGGAGCCTCTACCCCGCTTAGCTGAGGATGTGGTGTTCCATTTCCTTATCCGCAATGTCCTGCGGTTTGCCTTCAAACAGCGCATAGAGGCAGGGCACAATGATCAGTGTAAGGAGTGTTGAGCTGACCAGGCCCCCGATCACCACGATCGCGAGAGGCCGCTGAATTTCAGATCCCGGGCCGTGCGCAAAGAGGAATGGAACCAGACCGAGCGCTGCAACCGTTGCGGTCATCATAACGGGCCTGAAGCGTAGCCTTGTACCGTGTCGAATTGCTTCCGACTGTGATCGACCCTCAATCCTAAGCTTGCGGATATACGAAACCAGCACTACACCGTTCAGCACGGCGATGCCCCAAAGAGCGATGAAGCCAACGGACGCAGGTACCGAAAGATATTCGCGCGTGACGAACAGGCCGAAGACGCCGCCGATCGAAGCCAGTGGCAATACGGTGATGATGAGGGCAGCGAATCGAACCGAGTGGAACAGCAGGAACAGCAGGAAGAAGATGGCGCCGATGGTGATGGGAACTATGACCATAAGGTGATGCATAGCGCGCTGCATGTTCTGGAACTGCCCGCCCCATTGAATGAAATAGCCTGAAGGCAAAGGCACTTTCTGGTTTACGGTGCGTTGCAACTCGGCGACGTAACCTCCAAGATCTCTGCCCTGAACATTGATCCCAACGACGATGCGCCGCTTGGCCATGTCGCGATTGATCTGTGCGGGACCTTCGAGCACGCGGATGCTGGCTAGGTCTTCAAGTGGAACCCGGGGGCCGTTGGGCGAGGACACCATGATCTGCTTAATGTCTTCAATCTTGCTGCGGTCATTCGCAGGCAAGCGCACAATTGCTTGGAACCTGCGCTCGCCCTCGTAGACTTCAGTTGCGCTCTTGCCGGCGATGGCCATCTCGATAGTGTCGTTAACATCGGATGCGTTGAGCCCGTAGCGTGCAATCGCGGAGCGATCTATATCGATGACGAGATATTGCTGGCCGCCAACGCGATCGACTCGCGTGTCCTGCGTGCCGGGAATCGTGCTGGCCACCTGGGCAATTGCGCGCGCCTTTTCTATCAACGTGTCGAGGTCATCGCCGAACAACTTTACGGCCACATCGGCGCGCACTCCGGTCACCATTTCATCTACGCGGTCGGAGATGGGTTGCGACATGACGAGATTGATTCCTGGAACACGCGTCAGAGCATCCCGCACCTGATCGGCAATCTTCTCCTGGGTCAAATCGCGCGGTCGCTGATCGACAGGCGCAAGAGACGCCATCACATCCGCCTCGTTTGGGCCGGCGGGATCCGCCGGAGACTCGCCGCGGCCGAGACGCGAAACGACATTCTCAATGCCCGGAATGTTGTCCATCAGGCGCTGCATCTGGAGCTCCATCTTGATGGACTCGTCGAGCGAGATATTGGGAACGCGATCGGCATTCGGGCTTAACGTTCCCTCCTGCATCTCCGGGATAAACGACGTGCCGAGGAACGGGAAGAGACATAGCGACGCGGCAAACAGTGCTACTACCGCCGAAATGCTAACGGCCTTGTTCTTCATTGCAAAGCCTAGGGCCTTTTCATACGGGCTGCGCAGCCAGCGTACCAATCGAGTGTCGTGCTCAGATCCGCCTTTCAGCCAGAACATTGAAAGTGCCGGCGACAACGTGAGCGAAAGCACCAGCGACAGCATGAGCGCGATCGCAATGGTGTAGGCGAGGGGGGCGAACATCTTGCCTTCGGTCCCCTCCAGTGTCATCAAGGGGAGGAACACGAGAACGATGATCATGACACCAAAGATCACCGGAGTGGCAACCTCGGCGACGGCATCGCGCACCAGGTGCAGCTTGGATTCCTTTGCGCCATGACTGAGGCGGGAAAACACATTTTCAACCACGACCACTGAGCCGTCAACCATGAGTCCGATTGCGATCGCCAGACCGCCGAGTGACATGAGGTTCGCCGAAAGACCGATCTGGTTCATGATCAGAAATGTAAGCAGCGGCGTAAGCACAAGATTGGCGCTGACGATGAGGCTCGAGCGCAGATCGCCCAGGTACAGGAACAGCACCACGACTACAAGAACGATGCCTTCCCCCAGCACTTCCGTGACAGTTTGAATTGCAGCATCCACTAATCGGGAACGATCGTAGTAGGGAACGATTCTGAGACCGCCGGGAATCATATTGCGCCCGTTGATTTCGGCAACACGATCCTTGACTTTGGTCACGATTGCCTTGGCGTTGCCCCCGGCAATCATCATCACTACGCCGCCAACAGATTCGGTGTAACCACCTTTTACCATGGCGCCATAACGCACTTCTTCGCCCAGGTGAACTTCGGCTACATCGCGCAAGTACACTGGTGTGCCTGCGCTTTCTTTCAGGACAATGTTGCGAATGTCGTCGATTCCGTGAATAAGACCGATGCTGCGGATCAGATATTGCTCGGCATGCTGGGGGAGGATACCGCCGCCTGCGTTTTCATTGTTGCGCCGGAGCGCTTCGTAGACATCGCCGATCGAAAGACTGTAATAGCGCAGCTTCTGCGGATCAACGAGCGTCTGATACTCCTTGACATAGCCACCGGTGGAGTTGATTTCTGCAACGCCGGGAATTGAACGCAGCAGCGGCCTGACCACCCAGTCCTGAAGCGTGCGGCGTTCTACCAGTTCATCGTGAGTGAGCGCCCGCTTGCCGTCGTCCGGATTTTCAAGAGTGTACTGAAAGACCTCTCCCAGCGCGTTCGATACAGGTCCGAGAACGGGAGCTGTGCCCTGTGGCATGCGATCGCGAAGTTCGGAGAGTCTCTCGCTAACAAGTTGCCGCTCGAAGTACACGCCCTTGCCGTCTTCAAAAACCAAGGTGATGAGCGAAAGACCTGGCTTGTTGAGCGAACGCATGTCGGTGAGCCCCGGCAGGCCCGTCATTCCGATTTCGATCGGAATGGTGACAAAGCGCTCGACTTCTTCAGGCGATTTACCCGGCGCTTCGGTGGCGATCTGTACCTGCACATTGGTCACGTCGGGGAACGCGTCCACAGAAAGCTTTCGAGCTGCGTCCAGTCCGAACGCAAGACCGATGAGTGAGAGCACGACAATGACAAGGCGCTGGTGGAGGACGCCTGCGATAAGAGTCCGCATTACTCGGCTGCTCCTTTGATCTGGTCCTGCCTGCGCTTGTTGTTGAGGTGAAAGGCGCCGTCAAGCACGATGGTGTCGCCGGCTGAAACTCCGCTGACCACAACGCGCCGGTCAGACACTTCGGCTCCAAGTTGTACTTCACGCAGCCGGTATTCGTTGGTCCCGATCTGCACGAACACGTGGTCATTGTTGTCTTCGCGAACAACAGCGGTGGTGGGAACGGTCAAGCCGTTTTCAGGGCGATCCTCAAAGGTCATTGAGGCCAGCATGTCGGGCTTGAACAAGCCTTCCGGGTTTGCCAGGTTCATGCGCGCCTGCACTGTGCGTGTTTCAGGGTTGACTACCGGACTCACGAAGGTGAGCTTGCCGGTAATCGATTCTTCAGGCAACGCGGGAATTGTTGCGATGACGGTTTTGCCAATGGCGAGCGATCCCGATTGCTCCTCGGGCACCTCAGCCACGAACCAGAGATTGGAAAGATCGGCGACGAGGAACGCGGGGTCAGCGGGCTGAACAACCTGGCCAACTGTAATTTTGCGTTCGATGACAGTTCCGGAGATGGACGCGATGAGAGGGTATTCGGAGGTTAGCTTACGCGTGGTTTCAAGCTGCTGGATGGCGTTTTCAGACATGCCGAGCCCGTGCAATTGCGCGCGTAGAGCAGAGACTTCAGTGGCGTTCTGGAGCACTTCAGCTTCGCGTTTTTGCAGTTCTGCTTTTCCGATCACATCAGACTGCACGAGCTGTCGTGCGCGTTCCGCGGATTGCTCCGCGAGCCTGGCCTGCGAGAAGGCCTTGACGAAAGCGAATTGTGTGTCAGAAAGGGCGTTGCTGTGCAGCATGGCAAGCACTTGGCCCTCATGCACCTTTTGTCCTTCAAAGACCAGCACCTTGGTGATGCGTCCTTCAACGGGCGATCCGATGCGGGCCACGCGCGATGCATCCGTCTGGACGCGCGCGGCTACTTTCAGCTGCACGGTTACCTGTTCCCATCGCGGATTGCCTAACTTGATCGACTCCGCTAATTCTGGCATGACGCGCACCTTGAGCGGATCGATTGCCGCGCTTGAAGAGCTGGATGCCTGCGTGGTGTGTTTGCATCCGGACAATCCAATGAGTGAGATTGTCGCCAAGGCAGCGATGATTCCCAAATTGCTTTTCATCATGCAGTTCGTCTTCACTGGTGTGATACTCCGAGTTCTTCAAGATCGACCAAGGCTGATTGCCGCGCGTACATTGCGTCGAGCAAATCACTTCGCACCCCCTGCAAAACGCGCTGAGCGTCAAACACTTCCACAATGCCGCGTTCGCCGAACCTGTAGGCGGATTGCGCAGCATCCACGGCAGCTTGAGCCTCGCGCAGCGACCCGGCCTGCAATCCTTCAACCTGTTGATTGCTGATCTGGTACTGATCGTAGGCGCGCTCCAATGCGGCAGTAATTTCCAATCGCCGCTGTCGTGCGAGAGCTTCAGTGCGTTTTACCTCGGCCTGGGCTTCGGCAATCGGCCCCTTGCGGCGATCCCACAAGGGCACGGGCACGGAAACACCAAAGCGGTAAAACGAAATGTCGGGTTGCCGCTCGTATTCGCCGTAGAATGCCGGCTCCGGCAGGCGCCGTGCCCGCTCGCGTTCTACAACGAAGCGGGATCTGGCGGTGAGCGCATTGGATTCAGAAATGGCTGGGTGGTTGACGAGCACCTGCTGGCGAAGATTGCTCAACGCGTCAATCCGAACTGAATCTCCAAGTGTTCCCCGTGCGTCAAACAGTTCTTCTGACGAAGATCCAATGGCGGCTTTCAAGATTGCGCGAGCATTCGCCACCTGGATATCCGCGCTGCGTACCGCTGCAAGTGCGCGCGCAGTTTCGGCTTCGGCCCTGGTAAGTTCCAGCTTGCCTTTTTCGCCAACTTCAACTTCAAGGCGAACGCGCCGGCGAAGGTCTTCAACCAGCGTCAGGTTGCTCTCAGCGTTTGCCAGTTGCTCCTTTCGCCGGATGACGTCGTAGAACGCGCGCTTCACATAGGCATCGACGGAGAGACGAATTCCTGCTGAGCGATATTTGTTGCTAACCAGGTCAAGCTGCGAGGCCTGAATACGCGTTTTCCGTTCCTTTGGAATCTCAATGAGTTGGCTTGCCGAGTAGTGCGTCAGCGCTCCGGGCACTCCGGGAGTAGCTATGGGACGAGCAGATTGATTGCCACCTAGGAACTCGAAGACCGGGTTCGTGTAAGCCTTGGCGGTTTGCACGCCGGCCTGCGCGCGTTCCACAGAGGCGCCGGCTTCCTGCAGCAGCGGACTGTTCTTCTCTGCCAGATCCAGCGCCTCGGTGATGGTCAGGGGGGTACTCGTGGGGGAGGGCCGACCCTGTGTGTCGTTTGGTGCGGCCGCAGTTACGGCCACAGGCGTGGCGGCTGGAGGCAAAATGCTTGCCTGTCCGAGCGCTGCCCCAACTTCGGCTAGCACAAAGTACACGAGGATGATGGTAGATCGCACGTCTACGACCTAGCACGTAGTGTTCCAAGGCGAATCTCCTGTTTCCGGTCGAATTGGGCCTCGGTTTCGTCCCATTTCGTACACCAGGCAGCTTCATATGGCTCATTTGAAGCAAGTTTTCGTCCTTTAATCCACGGAATTGCGCCGAATTCAGTTGGCTAACAAATTGCAGAAAACGAGACCGTGCACGATCTAAGTACTCTACGACTGGATGCGCCCGTCTATCCTTTTCCTATGGCCTCATCCAAACAGCTCTGGGCCGAACGGCCGCAAGTGGGCGCTGTGCTGATCACTGCAATGGTGATTTGCTTTGCGGGCCTCAAGTTCGTTATCCCGACAGCGGATGTATCTGCCCACAACATCCTGCATCATCTGAATTTTCTGCCGCTCATGATTGCGGGGATGCTGTTTGGATGGCGCGGGGCGACGTACGCTTCATTGTTTGCCTTTGCAATCAATGCGCCGCTGATTGTGCGCCATTGGTACGAGTGGCCGCTCGATGCCAAGGACCAGATCCTTGAACTTACCATCTTCAGTGCGGCTGGGCTGATCGCCGGTTATCTTTCAGACAGGGAAAGGTCGCACCGTAACAGCCTTGAGCACACCCGGGCGGAGCTTGAGAAAGTCTACCTGGAACTGCGAGAGAACGTTTCCAAGATGAAAAAGGCGGAAAGGCTATCTGCTGTTGGCCAACTGGCTGCAAGCCTCGCGCATGAGATTCGCAATCCGTTGGCCAGCATTTCGGGTGCTGCCGGGATTTTGCAGCGCAGAACAGCGCGACCGGAGTATCTGCAGGACAGCATCGAAATCATCCAGAAAGAGTCGCAGCGCCTGAACAAGCTGCTGACGGGTTTCCTAAATTTTGCCAAACCGCGGTCTCCGCGCCTGCAACGAACCGACGTCAATGAACTTATGCTTTCGGTCCGGTCGCTGGTGTCGCATACGGCCGAGTTGAACAGCAGCACGCTTTCGTATAAACCCTCCGCTCGAGCAGTAGAGATTGATTGCGATCCTGAACAGCTGAAGCAGGTGCTTCTGAACCTTGTGATCAACGCAATTGAAGCGTCACCCGCGGGAAGCGAGATTCGGCTTCGGACGCAGATTCAAAAAGATACGACGGCCATCGAAATCGAAGACGATGGGAACGGCATTCCGGAAGAGGCCGTGGAGCGTATCTTTGATCCGTTCTTTACAACCAAGCCGAAAGGCACCGGGCTAGGCCTCGCAATCTCATCCATGATTGTTGCGCAGCACGGCGGCACGCTATCTTTCCGCGGCAATCCAAATGGCGGCACCACCTTCCGGATTGACCTACCGCAAAATCAGGAGGCCACGCATGCCCGCTGACTCGATTCTGGTGGTTGACGACGATAGCAGCGTTCGCAGGGTCATCCAGATGCAGCTTTCTGAGGCAGGTTACGGAGTTGAACTTGCAGCGACCGGAGGCGATGCACTTCGCATCCTCGGTGAGACACATCCCAAGCTGGTGATCTCGGACCTGCGCATGCCCGATCTCGACGGCATTGAACTGCTGCGGCGCATCGCAGAGGACGAGATTCTAACGACCGTCATTATCATCACTGCTTTTGGATCAATTGAGACGGCTGTGCAGGCCATGCGGCTCGGCGCTTATGACTACATTACGAAGCCGATCGACTATGAAGCGCTTTTGCTGGCCGTACACCGGGCAATGGAACGCCAGAACCTGATCGACGAGGTGCGCAACCTGCGCTCCGCACTCGACAGTCGCTACGGGTTCGAGAGCATCATTGGACACTCGAAGAGTCTGCTGCGCGTGCTGGAGATGGCTGCGCGCGTATCGCAACACGACAGCACGGTGCTCATCAATGGCGAAACCGGTACTGGCAAGGAGTTGCTTGCGCGGGCCATTCATTTGAACAGCCGCCGGCGCAATCAGCCCTTCGTCACCATCAACTGCGGCGCCATTCCTCGGGACCTGATTGAGGCGGAGCTTTTCGGCTATGCGCGAGGCGCGTTTACGGGCGCAAACACCAACAAGACTGGCAAGGTGGAAATGGCCGACGGTGGCACGCTGTTCCTGGATGAAATCGGTGAGCTGCCGCTTGAGTCACAGGTCAAGCTGCTGCGCCTAATCCAGCATGGAGAACTGGAACGCGTGGGCACAACGACTCCCAAGGTGATTAACGTTCGCATTGTCGCAGCTACCAACAGGAATCTCTCGGCAATGGCGGAAGACGGCACATTCCGCAACGATCTTTTTTATCGGCTTGCGGTGGTGCCGCTTTTTCTTCCACCACTTCGCGAACGCAAAGAAGACATCCCCGAACTTGCCGAGCATCTGTTTCACAAGGCAAAAGAAAAGCACGGACTGCAGGGGTTGCGAGTTGCTCCGTCTGTCATTGCTCGGCTTTCCGCTTATCGATGGCCGGGCAATATTCGCGAACTTGAAAACGTAGTGGAGCGGATGCTCGTACTCTCAAACGGCGAACAGATAACGGATGAGGATTTGCCTGAAGAACTGCACCGCATACCCGCGTCCCAGCCGAACGCTCCCCTCAGCTTCGAGCTACCCGATGAAGGTGTGAGCCTTGAAGCCATTGAGAGGGAATATCTTCTCCGCGCGCTTGAGAAAGCCGGCGGAAATCAAACTCGCGCCGCGCAGTATCTCGACATCAGCCGCAGAACGTTCATCTATCGAATGGAAAAACACAGCCTGCGCCAAGAAGTTGAAGAGCCGGAATAGCAAAAGCGATGCACGCTCGATCAAACAAATCAAAAGGGTCGCTTGGTGTTGTCAAAACAGTAATTGTCAGGTGACCGACGATTCGACTGGGACGAATTTGTAAGACAGAAATGCAGGAGATTCCCCTCCTAATCGGTATGAATCTTAAA
>Ga0265313_10001109_pt1 | contig 25759 bp, 26 predicted proteins | sample 4123metaG_FD_203122 | JGI IMG/M metagenome (GOLD analysis project Ga0265313, IMG submission 203122) | Rhizosphere microbial communities from Carex aquatilis grown in University of Washington, Seatle, WA, United States - 4-1-23 metaG | ecosystem: Host-associated > Plants > Roots > Rhizosphere >...
GGCCCGCGTTCTTGATCTCGTCGAGGCCCTTGATCTCCTCGACGCCGATGTTGAGCAGGCCGACGGTCGGCTTGGCCTTGCCATGAAGGGCGCGCGCCATGGCAGCACCCATCACCGCAAACTCGAACAGGGTGGTGGCGCCGGCGCCGATCGAGGCGCCACAATCGAGCACGACGCTCTCGCCGCGCAGCGTCGGCCAGATGCCGGCGATGGCCGGCCGGTCGATGCCGGCGGGCGAACGCAGGCAGAATTTCGACATCGCCATCAGGGCCCCGGTGTTACCGGCAGAAACGGCGAACGTGGCATCGGCGGATTTCACCGCGTCGATGGCGCGCCACATGCTGGAGCGCCAGCGGCCGCGACGCAGCGCCTGGCTGGGCTTGTCATCCATGCGCACGGATATTTCGCAGTGCTCGAATGTGGATACGTCGCGCAGCTCGGGGTGGCGGTCGAGCAGCGGACGCACGACCGCCTCGTCCCCATACAGCCGGAAACGGAGGCCGGGCAGCCGCCTGAGCGCGCGCTCGGCGCCGGGGAGGACCACCGCCGGGCCCTTGTCCCCGCCCATGACATCAAGGGAAGCCGTTACTGTTGCCGCCATCCCCGTCCCTATTGCGGGCTTTTGTGCCGCGCGCACGTTTGCCCTGTGCGCGGCCGCCCGTTTGCGTTGCCGCGCCCGGCGGCCAACGCCAACCCGAGACTACAGACTGCGGGGCGCCAGACAAAGCCTTTCTGAGGCTGCCGAATCCTCATCCCTTGTCACCATCCCCGGATTTGCGCGCCAGTGCAGCCAGCGCGGAGAACGGCGAGGAAGCCTCGCCGCCCGACCCGCCGTCGGCGGCCGCCGGCAGGCTAGCGCCGGGCGCGCGCGGATAGGGATCGATGGCGAGGAGGAAGTGCTCCTCAACCAGGGCGCCGACATCGATGTTGGGGCCGGACAGGACCTCCGGCGGATCAGGGGCTGCGGGATCGACGACGATCTCGTTGGCGGCTGCCGCAGCCCGTGGCGCAGCGTGGACGAAACGAACCGAGAAGGTCTCGTCGATATGCGCCGGCACGGGTTCCAGACTGACGACGCAGGTCTGGACGATATCGGCGATGACGCGACCTTCAACGACGAGAGCGCCGCCTGGCGCCCGCGACAACTCCACCGAGGCCGCAAGGCTGTCGACGGAAACCAGAGCGTTCTCGGCGGCAAGCAAGGCACGCTCGCGCTCACCGGCGACGATTTCCACGGGGGCGGCGGGAAGCTCGGCGGCGCTGACCGGGCGAGAAAGGATCATGACGTGGACCCGATGCCAACGGCGCCCGGGACGAAACCGACCGGGTCGGCAAAGCGCGGCGCCGCCGCAACATCGGCCGTGGCGATACCCGCGAGCGTGACCGCCGAGGCGGCGATATAGTCCGCGAGCGCGGCGGCATCCCCCGCGCCGCTGCCAAGGACATTGCGGTGCAGGGCACCGGCCAGCGCGGCACGATCGCCGGCGGCGAGCGATTCGCGATAGACGCGGGCGCGGCCGTAGAAGGCCTCTCCCATCTCCTTCATGCGGCGCGGCACACCAAGGTCGCCGATACCGAGTTCACGCAGCGAGCGATCCATATCGACGCAAAAGACATCAAAAACCGCCTGGGCCAGCGCCGGATCCCCGGAGCTGCCCTGAAGGCGATCGACCACCAGAGCCAGGTGCACGACGACCATCTCGAAGCGGCCGGTCACGGTATCGGCGACACCGAAGCGCTCATAAAACACCGGATGCCGGGCCTGCGCCACGATGGCGCCGTAAAGACGCGCCGCTATGTCGCCCTCGGAGCGGCCACGGCGCAGCAATCGATCAAACATGGTCAGTTGCCGTCACGGGTCATGCCGCCGGGCCGAAGACGTTGCAAGCTGGCCTAGCCCACGATAGGGGAAAAGCCAATACCTGCGGGGCGGCGCGCGAATCGCCGGGAGGGGAATACCGATGAGTGTCATGCGCCGACAGCGGAAACTGGATTTCGCGACCGCCCGGAGCGCGGCCCTGGCTGCGGGAGGCCTTGCCTTCCTGATGCTTGCCGGCTGCCAGCACGGAGCGCCCACCCCCGGAATGTTCAGCGATATCAGCGAAACCACGCAGCACGGATATGTGGTCTCCCCCGATGCGCTGGAGCAGATACCGGTGGGTTCCAGCCGAGATCAAGTCCTGATCGCGCTCGGCTCGCCCTCGACCACAGCGACTTTCGGCAACGAGGTCTTTTACTACATCAGCCAGACCCGCCACCGTGACGCGAAGTTCATGCCGGACAAGGTCGTCGACCAGCATGTGGTGGCGATCTATTTCGACGACAAGAACAGGGTCGCGCGTATCGCCAACTACGGCTTGAAGGACGGTAAGGTCTTCGACTTCGTGACGAAGACGACGCCGACTGGCGGCGTGGACCGCAACTTCCTGCAGCAGGTCTTTGCCGGGCTGATCGGGTTCAACCCGATGCCGACCCAGTAACGGACAGTTGCGCGCGGTGTAAAGGGGTGCGGCGCTCTGCGTCGCACCCGCCCCGTGCTTTGACGGTCAGCCGCCGGCGATGCCGTCGATCGGGCTGATATCGCCCACGAAGCGCAGCAGGTCGCTCATCGTGAAGGTGCCCGGAACTTTCGCGGGCGGCGCCGGCGTCCACGAGGTCGGAGTGCTGAGACAGGACGTCTTGTCGCCGACGACGAGGCCGACAAACATTTCGGCGACGATGGTGGCCCTGACCGGTCCGAGACGAAGGCCTTCGCCCTTCTGTTCCGCTTCCTTGAGGATGTAGTACCGGAGCGGCGTCGCCCTTATCGAAGCCGTGCGCCCGGGCGACCGCACCGTCCTGCCCGGTGGCGATCTCGTCGGGCGTCAGCATCGGCTTGCCCATGCGCTGCGCGACGCTCTGCCCCGATGGCAAGCCAAGAATCGGCCCCGCGCCGCAGGTTGTGGAACGAAAGGATTTACTCGCAGTGCGGGTGGGCATGGACAAAAGAAAACCCGCGGCGAACCGCGGGTCCTCAAATTGCAGCGCTTGATCAGTGAGCGAGGACGGCCAGCAGAAGCAGGGCCACGATGTTGGTGATCTTGATCGCGGGGTTCACAGCCGGGCCGGCGGTGTCCTTGTAGGGGTCGCCAACGGTGTCGCCGGTGACGGACGCCTTGTGGGCCTCCGAGCCCTTCATATGCTTGACCCCATCCTTGTCGACGAAGCCGTCCTCGAAGGACTTCTTGGCATTGTCCCACGCACCGCCGCCCGAGGTCATCGAGATGGCGACGAACAGGCCGTTCACGATCACGCCGAGCAGCGAAGCGCCGAGGGCGGCGAACGCAGATGCCTTTGAACCCGAGATCAGCAGCACGCCGAAGTAGGCGACGAGCGGGGCCAGGACCGGCAAGAGCGACGGGACGATCATCTCGCGGATCGCCGCCTTGGTGAGCAGGTCGACAGCCCTGCCGTAATCCGGCTTCTCGGTGCCCTGCATGATGCCGGGATGCTCGCGGAACTGACGGCGGACCTCCTCAACGATCGAGCCGGCGGCGCGACCGACGGCGGTCATGGCGATGCCGCCGAACAGGTAGGGAATGAGGCCGCCGAAGATGAGGCCGGCGACGACGTAGGGATTGGAAAGGTCGAACGAGACCTTCTCGAGGCCCGCGAAATACGGCGCGCCGCTCGTGATGAAGTGCTGGATGTCGTTGGTATAGGCGGCGAACAGCACCAGGGCACCGAGGCCGGCCGAGCCAATGGCATAGCCCTTGGTGACGGCCTTGGTAGTGTTGCCAACCGCGTCCAGCGCATCTGTGGTGTGGCGCACTTCCTTGGGCAGGCCGGCCATTTCGGCGATGCCGCCGGCGTTGTCGGTGACCGGGCCGAAGGCGTCGAGCGCGACGATCATGCCGGCCAAGCCGAGCATGGTGGTGACCGCGATGGCGGTGCCGAACAGGCCCGCAACCTGGTAGGTGGAGATGATGCCGCCGACAATGACCAGCGCCGGCAATGCGGTCGATTCCAGCGAAACCGCGAGGCCCTGGATAACGTTGGTGCCGTGACCGGTGACGGAGGCCTGCGCGATCGACATCACCGGGCGCTTGCCGGTGCCGGTGTAGTACTCGGTGATGACGACGATGAGGCCGGTAACGACCAGGCCAATGATACCGCAGATGAACAGACCGGTGCCGGTGACCTCGACACTGTTGGCGGTACCGATCACGCCCCAGCCGATAAAGGTGGTGGCGAGGGCAAGGCCGATGATCGAGAGAAGGCCGGTAGCGATGAGGCCCTTGTAGAGGGCGCCCATGATCGAGTTGTCGGCGCCGAGGCGGACGAAGAAGGTGCCGACAATCGAGGTGATGATGCACACCGCAGCAATCGTCAGCGGGTAGATCATGGCGTTGGCCAGAATGTCCTGACCGGCGAAGAAGATCGACGCCAGCACCATGGTCGCGACGACGGTGACGGCGTAGGTCTCGAACAGGTCAGCGGCCATGCCGGCGCAATCACCGACGTTGTCGCCAACATTGTCGGCGATCGTGGCGGGATTACGGGGATCGTCTTCCGGGATGCCGGCCTCAACCTTGCCGACGAGGTCGGCGCCGACGTCGGCGCCCTTGGTGAAGATGCCGCCACCAAGACGGGCGAAGATCGAGATGAGCGAGGCGCCAAAGCCCAGCGCGACCAGCGAATCGACGACGTGGCGGTCGTTGGCGGCATAGCCGACGAACCTGGTGAGGATCAGGTAGTAGACCGAGACGCCGAGCAGCGCGAAGCCGGCGACCAGCATGCCGGTGATGGCGCCGGAGCGGAAGGCGATGGAGAGGCCGTCGGCCAGGCTCTTCGAAGAGGCCTGCGCGGTGCGGACGTTGGCGCGCACCGATACGGTCATGCCGGCAAAGCCGGCGAGGCCAGACAGGATGGCGCCGATGGCAAAGCCGATGGCCGAGGAGATCGAGAGCAGGAGCGCGACGATAATGAACACCACGACGCCGACGATGGCGATCGTCGTGTACTGGCGGCGGAGATAGGCGGTCGCGCCTTCCTGAATGGCGGCGGCGATTTCCTGCATGCGCGCGCTGCCGGCATCGGCGGCAAGCACGTCGCGGGCCGACCATGCGGCGTAGGCGATGGCGATAAGGCCGCAAAGAACAATCAGATAGATCACGGGGTTGCCCTTCCTTGTCGTTCCGCCGGCCTTCGCTTGAGGCGCGCGCCGCGCCGGGCCGGTCGAATCACACGAAAAACGGCCGCAGATTGTGCGACCGCCCGAAACTTTGGCGGGTGTATGTACTGTCATGAAACGGGCGTCAAGCGCCGGGCCCGTCTGCGCACACGAAACGGCAGGCGGCGACCCGCTCCCGATCAGAAATGAACGTGGCTTGAGGTGGCGAGGGCAAGAGGTCTGCCGCTCTCGTCGAGGACGACGGGTGGGCCATGCCCTTTGGCGATCGTGCCGATCGCGGAGACCGGGACACCCGCCGCGGCGGCCGCTGCCACGAAGGCGGGGGCGGATTTAGCCGGAACGGTCGCGAGAATCTCGTAGTCGTCGCCCCCGTTGACGACGAGGGAGAGCAGAGCCGGATCAGCGGCGACCGCAGCACGGGCCGCAGGCGACAGGGGCACGCGCGACGAACCGACAGTTGCGGCAACGTTCGACGCATCGCAGATGTGGGCAAGATCGCCGACGAGGCCATCGGACACATCCATGGCGCTTGAGGCAAAGCGGCGGACGACCGGCGCCAGGGCAACGCGGGGCTCGGGCACGAGGTAGCGGTTGCGGAGATATCGGGCGGCACCAACGGCGGGGGAGAGCGCGCCGGAGCGGACACGGAGGCCAAGTGCGCCATCGCCGATGGTGCCGGACACGAAGACCACATCGCCCGGCTTCGCGCCGGAACGATGGACCGCCTTCCCTTTCGGCACCCGGCCAAGGGCGGTGATAGCGATCGTAAGGCCGCCGCAAGCCCGGCTGGTGTCGCCGCCGAGGAGCGAAATGCCGTAGCGCTGCTGATCGGCGGCGAGGCCGCCGGTGAAGCGGCGAATCCAGGGTTCGGTCCAGTCACCCGGCAGCGCCAGCGCCAGCAGGTAGCCAACCGCTTCGGCGCCCTTCGCGGCAAGATCGGACAGATTTACGCGCAGCGCCTTCCTGGCGATCAGATCCGGCGGGTCGTCCGGAAAGAAATGCACGCCCGCGGCGACAAGATCGGTGGTCAGCACCAGCTCTTCCCCGGCCCGAGGACGATAAACCGCAGCGTCATCGGCGAGCGCCAGGGCGGCGGGATCGGAGGCGAGCGGACGGAAGTAGCGCTCGATGAGTGCGAACTCGCCGGGCCGCGCCGCCATGGTCAGGTGAACTCGTCGCTACGCAGCTTGCGCGCGAGACTGTCGAGGACGCCGTTGACCACCGCCGGCACCTCGCCCTCGAAGAAGGCGTTGGCGACATCGACATACTCGCTGATGATGACACGCCCCGGCACGTCCTTGCGATGGCCGAGTTCGTAGGCGCCGCAACGCAGGATGGCGCGGAGCGTCGCATCGACGCGGGTGAGCCGCCAGCCGGCGGCAAGCGCCTCGTCGACGGCGGGGTCGAGCACGCGCTGGTGGGCGACGACTCCTTCGACGATGGTTCGGAAATAGGCGGCATCGGCGGCGCGGTACTGCTCGCCATCCAGCTCCTTGCCGAGGCGATGGGCTTCGAACTCGGCGACGACCTCGGGCAGCGTCGTGCCGCCCAGATCCATCTGGTAAAGCGCCTGCACGGCGGCCAGGCGCGCGACGCCGCGCTGGTTGGCCGGCCGCGGTTCCAATTTGGCAGGGGCGGTCATGTGGTGCCCAGCTTTGCCTTCAGCGCGATCATGGTGAGCGCGGCGCGGGCGGCGAAGCCGCCCTTGTCCTCGCCGCTGCGCCTGGCACGCGCCCAGGCCTGCTCGTCGTTCTCGACGGTGAGGATGCCGTTGCCGATCGGAACGGCGAAGGCGACAGCGATGTCCATCAGGCCGCGGGCAGATTCGTTGGCGACCGTATCGTAGTGGGTGGTCTCGCCGCGGATGACGCAGCCCAGCGCAACAAAGCCGTCGTATTGCGACGTGCCCTTCAGCGCCATGGCGATCGCGGCCGGGATTTCCAGCGCACCCGGAACCGTGACGACGTCGAAGGTCGCCGGCGCCAGCGCCGCCTTGGCGCCGGCGAGCAGCTCGTCGGCGAGATCGTCGTAGAAGCGGGCCTCGACAATGAGGAGATGGGGGTTGCGCTCAGCCATGGACGTCAGTTCTCGGGCGGGTCCGGACTATTGACCTGCGGGGGTCTAGACCGGCTGGAGGAGCCGCGCAACGTAGCGGGCGATGGTATCGACCTCGAGGTGCACGCGGTCCCCTGTCCGGCGCTCCCCCCAGGTGGTGACTTTCAGGGTGTGCGGGATCAGCAGGCAGTCAAACTCATCGCCGTTCACGCCATTAACCGTAAGCGAGGTGCCGTCGAGGCAGACCGACCCCTTGGCAGCGACGAAGCGGGCGAGCGTATGCGGCGCGCGGATGACAAAGCGGGTGGATTCGCCGAGATCCTCGCGGGAGACGATTTCGGCAAGACCATCGACGTGCCCGGAGACGATATGGCCGCCGAGCTCGTCGCCGATGCGCAGCGCGCGCTCGAGATTGAGCCGCGTGCCGGCTGCCCACGCGCCGGCATTGGTGACGGCCAGCGTCTCCGGGGCGGCTTCGACCGCGAAGCGGCAGCCTCCCGATTGAGCTGCAAGGGGGGTCGGCTCGACGGCGACGACGGTGAGGCAGACGCCGGCGCAGGAAATCGACGCGCCGATGGCGACCGTCGCAGGATCGTAGGCCGAGGCGATGCCGATGCGGCGCACGTCGTTGCGCTCAAGCACGCTCTCGACGCGGCCGACGTCCGTGACGATGCCGGTGAACATCAGGCGGTTCTCCAGTAGAAGCGCATGACATCGTCGCCGAGCGGGACGGTGTCAAGGAGGCGGAAGCGCGGGCTTGCCTCGACGGCGGAGAGCGGCGTGCCGGCCAGCGCCGGAACGCCGCCTTCCGCGACGACCAGCGGCGCGCGGACGATGACGACCTCGTCGACAAGATCGGCAGCAAGCAGCGCCGCGCCAACCTCGGCGCCGCCCTCGGCGAACAGGCGGGTGAACCCGGCATCGGCAAGACGGGCGAGCACATCGACAAGGTCGAGCTTGCCGGCGGCAAGAGCGGGGACGGCGATCACCTCGGCACCGGCAGCGGCCAAGCCGGAGATGTTCGCAGAGGGAGCGTCGGGCCCGACGAAGATTTTCAGCGGCGCATCGGACTGAGTCCGGAATATCCGCGCCGAGGGCGGCGTGCGCGCGTGAGCATCGAGGATGATGCGAGCGGGCGTGCGCTTCTCCAGCCCCGGCAGGCGGACGGTGAGCTGCGGGTCGTCGGCGAGCACGGTGCCGATGCCAACCATCACGGCGTCGAAGGTCGTGCGCATGACCTGCACCGCGGCGAATGCGGGCGGGCCGCTGATCATCAGGCGCTCGCTGTCGCGGCGACCAATCATGCCGTTGGCGGAGACGGCGAGCTTCAGCGTGACGTGCGGGCGGCCTCTGGTGACGCGGGCGATATGGCCTGAATGGGCGCGGCGGGCGGCCTCTTCCAGGATGCCGGTGGTGACGGCGATGCCGGCATCCTCCAGCATGGCGTGGCCGGCACCTGAGGTGCGGGGATCAGGATCGGCCATCGCCGTGACGACGCGGGCGACGCCGGCCGCAGCAAGCGCACCGGCACAGGGGCCGGCCTTGCTCTCGTGGGCGCAGGGTTCGAGCGTGACGTAGGCGGTGGCGCCGCGCGCCGCCTCGCCCGCCTCGGCCAGCGCGATGCGCTCGGCATGCGGGCGGCCGCCGGGGGCGGTGGCACCGCTACCGACAACGACGCGGTCCTCGCCCGCATCGCGCACGATGATGCAGCCGACGGCGGGATTGGGATGGGCGCGGCCCTGCGTCGTCAGGCCGAGGCGGAGTGCCGCCGCCATCACGCGGCGATCGAACTCGACGTCGATCTTTTGGGGCGTGGGCATCAGCCCTTGCCGCCCTCGCCCGCCGGCTCGCGAGATAATTCGCCAAGGACCTGCTTGAAATCCTCGCTGTCGTTGAAGTTCTGGTAGACCGACGCGAAGCGGACGTAGGCGACCTCGTCGAGGTTCTTCAACCCTTCCATGGCGAGGTGGCCGATGAGGTCGGACGGGATTTCCGATTCGCCGCTCGATTCGAGCTGGCGGACGATGCCGTTGACCATGCGGTCGACGCGCTCGGGATCGACGGAGCGCTTGCGGAGCGCGACTGCGACCGAGCGCGCCAGCTTGTCGCGATCGAATGGAACCCGGCGGCCGTTCTTCTTGACCACGGTCAGTTCGCGGAGCTGGACGCGCTCGAAGGTGGTGAAGCGGCCGCCGCAGGCCTCGCAGACGCGGCGGCGGCGAATGGCGGTGTGGTCCTCGGAAGGACGCGAGTCCTTCACCTGGGTGTCGGGGCTACCGCAGTAGGGGCAGCGCATGGCGGGCTACTGGTAGATCGGGAAGCGGTCGGTCAGCGCCCGCACCTTGGCCTTGACCGAGGCTTCGACGAGGGGAGCGGCGCCATCTTCCGACTGGGCGACTGCATCGAGCACCTCGGCGATCAGATGGGCAACCTGTTTGAACTCGGCGATACCGAAGCCGCGCGTGGTGGCAGCAGGCGTGCCGAGGCGGATGCCGGACGTGACGAACGGCTTCTCCGGATCAAAGGGGATGCCGTTCTTGTTGCAGGTCAGGCCGGCGCGGACGAGCGCCTTCTCGGAGACGTTGCCCTTGAGGCGCTTGGGGCGGAGGTCGACCAGCATCAGGTGGTTGTCGGTGCCGCCGGAGACAATGTCGAAGCCCAGCGTCTTCAGTTCCGAAGCCAGTGCCTTGGCGTTGTCGGCGACGTTCTTCGCGTAGACCTTGAACTCGGGGCGGAGTGCCTCGCCAAGCGCGACCGCCTTGGCGGCGACGACATGCATGAGCGGGCCGCCCTGCAAGCCGGGGAAGACCGCCGAGTTGATCTTCTTGGCGATATCCTCGTCGTTGGTGAGAATGAGGCCGCCGCGCGGACCACGCAGCGATTTATGGGTGGTTGAGGTGACGACATGGGCATGCGGCACCGGCGATGGGTGAACGCCGCCGGCGACGAGGCCGGCGAAATGAGCCATATCGACCATGAGATAGGCGCCGACCTCGTCGGCGATCTCGCGAAAGCGCTTGAAGTCCCAGAAGCGCGAATAAGCCGTAGCGCCGGCAAGGATAAGCTTCGGCTTCGTTTCGCGCGCGATGCGCTGAACCTCGTCATAGTCGAGCAGCTGGTCCTCGCGGCGCACGCCGTAGGGCGCGACCTTGAACCACTTGCCACTCATGTTGACCGGCGAGCCGTGGGTGAGATGACCGCCGGCGGCGAGGTCGAGGCCCATGAAGACGTCGCCCGGCTGGAGCAGCGCCAGGAACACAGCCTGATTCATCTGGCTGCCGGAGCTCGGCTGGACGTTGGCAAATCTCGCGCCGAAGAGCTTCTTTGCGCGCTCGATGGCAAGCGTCTCGGCGACGTCGACGAATTCGCAGCCGCCATAGTAGCGCTTACCGGGGTAGCCCTCAGCGTACTTGTTGGTCATCACCGACCCCTGCGCCTCGAGCACGGCGCGGGAGACGATGTTCTCCGAGGCGATCAGCTCGATCTCGTGGCGCTGGCGGCCGAGCTCATCCGAGATCGCCTTGGCAATCTCGGGGTCGGCCTCGGCAAGCGAAGCGGTGAAAAAACCCGGGGCGACGTTCGACGTGCCGGACTCAGCCAATGACATGGGCAGAAGGCTCCCGTTCAGCGGCGTTTAGCTGCGCGGCTGCGTTAGCACGATCGGCGAACGGGCGCCAACCGTCCGCATGAAGAGCAGGATTGCAGCAGGGGCCGGCCTTCCGCAATTGCAGAGAGAAAAGCGGAATCCACTTTTCCTGCGATTGCTTCAGCCGTTGGTGGTGCCGGGAAGCGGCGTCGGGTCAGTGCCGGTCGCCGGGGCGGCGACTGGAGTGGCGCCGGGGGCTGCTCCGGGGGCCGCAGTACCGCCGTCGGCATCGTCGGTATACTGCTCGAGACCATCGAGGTTGTAGATGTCGTTGCGGAAATTGACGATGCCGTCGGTGGTCGACCAGGCGGTGATGTAGACCCAGTGCAGTTCGACCGGGTTCACCACCTTGACGTCGAGCCGGTCGGCGCCGCGCAGCTCGGCCTCGACCTGATCGGAGGTCCAGCCAGGGGTATCCTCGAGAATCCAGGCGATCAGCTCGCGGATGTTCTGGACGCGAACGCAGCCCGACGAATCGAAACGGAAATCGTCGTTGAAGGTGCCCTTGTGCGGGGTGTCGTGCATGTAGACACCCTCCGGACTGGGGAAGTTGATCTTGACGATGCCCAGCGAGTTCTGGTCGCCGGGATCCTGGCGGAAGCGGTAGTTCGTCGCGTCGTCGGTCTGCCAGTTGATCGCGGTCGGCGAGACCTCCTGCCCCTTCTTGTCGTAGACGCGGATCTTCCACGTATCGAGGTAGGTCGGATCCTTCTGCATGATCGGGATCAGATCCTTGCGGATGATCGAGGCCGGCACCGTCCAATACGGATGGAAGTTGATCTCGGTGATCTTCGAATTCACGATCGGCGACGGGCGGTCAACCTTGCCCACGACTGCCGTGTGACGCTGCACCACGACGCCGTTCTCGACCACCTCGACGCTTGCCGCCGGGATGTTGACCATGACAAAGCGCTGCGGCAGCGGTTTGGCGATCAGACTCTTCAGGCGGGTGAGGTTGTTGGAGAGCTGCGTCAGCCGCATGGTCGCGGGAATGTTGAGCGCGGCGTAGGTGCCGGCGCCGAGCACGCCGTCGGGCTGGATGCCGTGGCGGGCCTGGAAGCGCTTGACCGCGGCATCGACGTAGGAATCGAAGGCGGTCGAGGCGCCGCTGGCGCCGCTTGCCGCTTCGGGCGGCAGGTCGCCGGAGATCGCAAGGCGCTGGCGAAGGACGACCACCGCGTCGTCGGCCATGCCGATCTGCAGCACCTTGTTGGCGGGCACGACCGGCCAGCCGCCCTTGGCGACGATCGCGGAGTATTGGGCGATTGCCGCCTGGATCGAATTCAGAATCTGCGGCGACAGGATGGGAATGGTCGTGCGCACATCGGCGGCGCCGACCGACGCGGCGTCGAAATTATCCGACCATTCGGCGTTGCCGTTCTGCAGAACCTCGTCAATAGGACTGGACGAATCGGCCAGCGCGCCGTGCGCCAACGACGCCACGGCAACAGCCGCCGTGAGCAGGCGTACAATAAAACGCGCAAGAACGCTGTCTGCAATTGTCATATGAGGCCGCCGAATCCAAGTCGGCGAGCCGGAAACCGGCCCGTCCATCCAACCGTTTTATCGCCCCGATGCTTGGGGCTAGCACGTGCACCGCAGCGAAACAACAGTGTGCGGTGCCGCAAGCCCGGCCAATCGCGCACATGTGAGCGGCAGTGTTGGCAAGGTGGCGTGCCGGTGTGGCGGTTTCGCGGCGGAGCGCTGCGGCGACAGCATCGGCGTGGACAAAGAAAAGCCCGGCGCGGAGCCGGGCTTTTCTGGGAGGCGACGAGGCGGAGGCAGCCGCTAGAGGCGGTAAAGGATCTGGTCCGTCCAGAATCGCTCGAGGCGCTGCAGCGAGCGGTTGAGGCCCTGGAAGTCCGCAGCCGAGATGCCGCCGATCTGGTCGATGGAGCGGATGTGGCGCTCGTACAGCGCGCCGACGATCTCGGCGACCCCCTGCCCCTTCTCGGTCAGGCTGACGCGAACGGAGCGGCGGTCCATGCGCGAGCGCTGGTGATGGATGTAGCCCATCTCGACCAGCTTCTTCAGATTGTATGAGACGTTGGAGCCGAGGTAGTAGCCGCGCGTGCGCAGCTCGCCGGCAGTGAGTTCGGAATTGCCGATGTTGAACAGGAGCAGCGCCTGAACGCTGTTCACGTCGGAACGGCCGGCACGATCGAACTCGTCCTTGATCACGTCGAGAAGACGGCGGTGCAGACGCTCGACCAGCGTCAGCGCCTCCATGTAGAGGGGCTTCAGCTCCGCATTTGCCGGAGGCTGAGAAACCACCTCAGTTGCACGCTTTACAATCGCCATTTTTGCCTCACCCGTTGGCAGGCTGCCCCTGCTTGTGATGAGCACAATAGCCAACGCGGCTAAAAATCGGCTTAAGCCTCACGCTTAACGGGGGCTTACCGTGCTGGTCGCAATTAGTTGGAATAACTGGGTTTTCAGGCGTTCGCCGCGGAACCGCGCGAGGCGACAGTTAGCGCAATGAAAATGGCGAGCGCGACGAGGTGAAAAGCAACGAGAGGAATATTTTCGCCAAAAGTGCCGATAAATACGGTGTGCAGCGCGACTTCAAAGAGGGCCGCGTATACCCACAATACCTTGCCCCCGGCGACCCGCAGCCAGAGCCCGATGGACGCGACCAGATCGACCACCGCAGCGTGGATGGTCACCGCGGCCCAGGGGACCGACATCTGATCGAAGTCGCCGCCGCCGCCGGGCATGATGCCAAGGATCACCGCCCAGGCCCTCAGGCCCAGAACCATCATGACCACGGCAAGGGCGATGGTGTATTGATCGGCCAGCATCTGCATCCGCGTACGCGGGGGAGCGACGTGGCCCATCGGATCCCGGTCGGTCATTGACGTCGTCGCCTGCCCTCGATTCACTCCTGGCGCGGCGAAGATGATATGGTCCCGCCGCGAACATCAAGGCGATTTACCGCATGGCACACGAGCCGCCAGATTTTTCCGCCGAACCCAGCACGAAACCGGACATGGCCGATATCCTGCGCGGGCGGCGGCTGCGCCGGAACCGGCGGAGCGACTGGTCGCGCCGGCTGGTGGCAGAGAACGCGCTTTCGGTGAACGATCTCATCTGGCCGATCTTCCTCGTCGATGGCGACAAGGGCGAAGACGTTCCCTCCATGCCGGGGGTGAGGCGGCTCACGATCTATGAGGCGGTGGAGACGGCCAGGCACGCAGCCGCACTTGGCATTCCGGTGATCGCGCTGTTCCCCTACACCGATCCGGCGCGGCGCGACGAGGCCGGCTCGGAGGCGCTTAATCCTAAGAACCTGGTGAACACGGCGACGCGCGCCATCAAGTCCGATGTGCCCAACCTCGGCGTGCTGACGGACGTCGCGCTCGACCCTTACACCAGTCACGGGCACGACGGGATACTCGTCGGCGACGAGATCGCCAACGACGCCACCGTGGAACAACTCGTGCTGCAGAGCCTCATCCAGGCTGAGGCGGGCGCCGACATCATCGCCCCGTCGGACATGATGGACGGACGCGTCGGCGCGATCCGCCGTGCGCTCGACGGCAACGGCTTTGCCCATGTCCAGATCATGGCCTACGCGGCGAAATACGCGTCGGCTTTCTACGGCCCGTTCCGCGACGCAGTCGGTTCGGCCAGGACGCTCACCGGCGACAAGCGCACCTACCAGATGGACCCGGCCAACGGCGACGAGGCACTGCGCGAGGTGGAACTCGACATCGCCGAAGGTGCCGACATGGTGATGGTGAAGCCGGGCATGCCCTACCTCGACATTCTTTGGCGCGTGAAGGAGCGCTTCGGCATGCCGACGTTCGCCTATCAGGTGTCGGGCGAGTACGCGATGATCCGCGCGGCGGAGAAGAATGGCTGGATCGACGGCGAGAAGGCGATGATGGAAAGCCTGACCGCTTTCAAGCGCGCGGGGGCCGATGGCATCCTTACCTACTTCGCGCCGTTTGTGGCCGAGAAGCTCGGCAAGGGCTAGCGGCGCTGTCCGCGGAACCAGCAAGCGTGCACGCCATCCCCACCCTCGCCGACATCCGGCAGGCCGAGTCCCAGATCAGGGGATTTGTGCTGCGTACGCCGTTTCTCCCGGCGCCGCGCCTATCCAGCCTCACCGGCGCGGACGTGTGGGTGAAATACGAGAACCTGCAGGCGACCTCCTCGTTCAAGGAGCGCGGGGCATTCGTGAGGCTGCTGGCGCTGTCTGCCGCCGAGCGGCGCGCCGGCGTGATCGCGATGTCGGCCGGCAACCACGCGCAGGCGGTCGCGTTCCATGCCGGGAGGATGGGCATTCCGGCAACCATCGTCATGCCGAAGCCCACCCCGTTCGTGAAGATCGCCGCGACGCGGAGCTTCGGCGCGACGGTGATCCTCGAAGGCGAAACGCTGGCCGATTGCGAGCCGACGGTACACCGCATCATTGCCGAAAGCGGAGCGGTTCTGGTCCACCCCTACGACGACCCGCTCGTGATCTCGGGTCAGGGCACGATCGGCCTCGAGGCGATCGCCGACCGGCCCGACCTCGAAATTATGGTCGTGCCGGTCGGCGGCGGCGGCCTCATCTCGGGGATCGCGATCGCATTGAAGGAACTGAAGCCGAAGGTCGAGGTGATCGGCGTCGAGACGGAACTCTACCCCTCGATGTACATGGCGCTGCGCGGCGAGACCGCGGTGAGCGGCGGCGAAACGCTTGCCGAAGGCATCGCGGTGAAGAACGTCGGGAAGCTGACGCTGCCGATCGTCAAGCGCTACGTGGACGATGTCGTGCTGGTGAAGGAAGGGGCGGTCGAACGCGCCGTTGCCGAATACCTGATGCTGCAGAAGACCATGGCGGAGGGCGCCGGCGCGGCCGGGCTCGCCGCCGTGATTTCGGACCCGCAGCGCTTCGCCGGCCGCAGGGTCGGCCTCGTCCTGGCGGGCGGCAACATCGATCCCCGGCTTGCCGCCTCGATCATGGTGCGAGAACTGGCGCGCGAAGAACGGGTGGTAGCGGTGCGCGTGTTCATCTCGGACCGGCCGGGCGTGCTTGGCGAAATTGCGCGCACGATCGGCGCCCACGGCGGCAACATTCTGGAAGTTCATCACGACCGCACGCTGCTCAACGTGCCGCCGAAAGGCGCCATCGTTGACGTGACGATCGAGACCCACGGCGGCCGGCATGCCGCCGAGATCGTCAGTGCACTGTCGTCGAAGGGGTTTCGGGTTGAACGGCGCGACCCGCCGGCGGCAGAACCGCTGGCTTGATCCAGTCATCGGCGACACGCTCGACGGGCAGGATCGGCTTGACGACGATCGGCTCGCCACCCAGTGCCGACTGAAGATCGCGCAGGATGCCGCGCAGCGCCGCATCCTCGCGGGCGCGCGGACCGGCCAGTTCGGTCTTCGCCGCGTTCATAACGGCGGCCCGTTGGTTCGCCGGGATCTTGAGGACGTCCTTCTTGAAGATGACCACTGATGCCATCAGGCGGGTCAGTTTCTTGGTCGGCTCGAGATCGAGCTTGCCGGCAACAAAAACATCCGCCGCCGCTGCGAACAATGCGAGCGCATCATCGCCGTCGAATTCGCGCGTACGGTAGCGGAACATCTCGATCGACCGATCGAGACCGAGGTTTTGCAGTGCGGGCGCGAAGCGCGGCAGGCGTGCGCAGAACATGGCAGGGAAGTCGCGCAGGCCGAGCTCGACGGCGGCAGCGATGAGGCGCTCCTGCGCCGCGCCGCCGCCGCGCGGGACAGTGGCGGCATTGAGCACGGCCCGCCCGATGGCCCGCGGTGCGCGCTGGCCGCGGGCGATGAGGTCGGGACGGTAGGCGTCGCTCACTTCCAGTTCGGCGAGAAACCGCCGGACCTGCCGGACGTGCTCAACGCCGACAATGACCAGGCCGATCACGATGGCAACGCCAGCCGCCCGGACCAGGAAAAAATACACCGCCGGCAGCAGCGCCGGCCCGATGACGACCCGGGTGTCATCGCCGGTCAGACGGTCGAGGAGCGAGAGCAGACGATCGGTCGGCAGTGCGCGCAGGGCAATGAGGAGGTAGCTCAGCGGGGCAATGCCGGTGTCGGGTGCGCGAGCGACCAGCGCGACGCCGTGAACTGCGTCCAGCCACCAGGCAAAGGCCGCGACGTAGGCGACGAACAGGGCGATCGCGACTGCCACGACTGCAGGGCGCGCGGCCGTCCGCGCCCCGCCAAACCGGCGTTCGGTTTCGCTGACGAGGCCATCCATCACATCGTAGTCCTCGCGCGCAATCAGGGCGGCAGCGAGCACGACAAACAGCGCAAACAGGAGGCCGATCGCGATGAAGCCGCCGGGATCGACAAACTCGGCCAGCGGCTGAACGTGCGGAATGGCGAGCGCGCCGGCAAGCGGGAGAGCGCCCACCACCGCAAACAGGGCAAGCCGCCAGGCGCTGATCCCGCCGCGGCGTCGCGCGAGCAGCGCATCGGCAGCGCGCGAGGCGTGGCGGGCACAGAACCTCAGACCGCGCGCCACGACGCCCAGGGCGCGGCGCAGCGGACGCGCCACCAACGGAAAACGCCTTGTTACCGCGACGACAGCCATCATCGCGGCCAAGACGATCACCAAACCGATGGTCGTTAACACAGTTCGCCAACCCCCGACGAGCGCAGAAAGCCACTCGCGAGCGGCCCTTCATCCCATCTTATCCACAGGCAGACAGCGATGCGACCATTTTCAACGCGCTACCGCCGGGAACCCCGCGGGAGCTTGCAGAGCGGCACGACTGATACCATTGTCTGCAGTCGTCACATTGGACGAGGGCATTTGCGGAGGCGCGCAGCACGTCATGGGTGATCCCGAGCGCGATCCGCAACCCGACCGGTTTGTCTACAGCCCGGAAACCGACCCGGCGCTTTTCGACGGGGTGCTTTCCAAGCGCATCGTCGCTTTCATCATCGACGCGATCCTGGTGGTCGCCTTGATGATCCCGGTTGCCCTGCTGGTGCTGGTGCTGGGCTTTGTGACCTTCGGGTTTGGCTGGGCGCTGTTCACCCCGCTGTTCGCCATCGTCGCGCTGACCTATATCGCGTTGACGCTGGGCGGCAGGGGCTCGGCGACGCCCGGGATGCGGGTGACGGGTGTGGAGGTGCGTACCTGGAGCGGACAGCGGATGTTTCCGGTCCTGGCGATCCTGCACGCCGTATTGTTCTGGCTGTCCATCGCTTTTCTGACGCCGCTGGTGCTCGTCATCGGCCTGTTTACGCGGCGCAAGCAGCTGCTCCACGACCTTTTGCTCGGTGTGGTAGCGCTCAACGCCGGCGCGCTTGCCCGGCGGGAATAATCCCGCGGCCCTCTCCCGGCCGCTTTTCGCAATCGGGAAGCCCGGTTATGGTAGCCGGCGAAACTGATTTCTTCACGTCATGACACGGCATACCACTGAAGCTCCCCAATTCTACCTGACGGCGCCGGCACCGTGCCCGTACCTGCCCGGCCGCGCAGAGCGGAAGGTGTTCACCCACCTGGTGGGAGACCGGGCTTCGGCGCTGAACGACATCCTGACCCAGGGCGGGTTCCGGCGCAGCCAGAACATTGCCTACCGGCCGGCCTGCGAGGGCTGCCGGGCATGCATCTCGGTGCGGACGGTCGTCGACCGGTTTGCGATGACGAAGAGCTTTCAGCGGGTAATGAAGCGCAACCGCGACCTTATCGGTGCGGAGACGCCGGCAAGCCCCTCGTCCGAGCAGTATTCGCTGTTCCGCGACTATCTCGACGAGCGCCATTCGGAAGGTGGCATGGCCGACATGACGGTGGTCGACTACGCCATGATGGTGGGCGACAGCCATGTCGATACCACGGTGATCGAGTATCGCTTCCGCGGGCCCGACTCCGGCTTCACCGGCCGCGGCGAAGGACCGCTCGTGGCCACAGCACTGACCGACGTGCTCGCCGACGGCCTGTCCATGGTCTACTCGTTCTTCGATCCGCGCTATGCCGAGCGCAGCCTCGGCACCTACATGATCCTCGACCACATCAACCGCGCGCGGAAGCGCGGCCTGCCGTACGTCTATCTCGGCTACTGGGTCGATGGCTCGCGCAAGATGGGCTACAAGCGCCGCTTCGCACCGCAGGAACACCTGATGGCGCGCGGCTGGGTGGAAGTGGATTAGGCGCCGTCGTCACCGGCGGCGGCCAGCGCCGGCCGAGACGTGACCTCACCAGGCCTTTGCCGGTTCGGACCCGCTGAAGAGCTGCCACAGCCAGCGGCCCTCGCGGCGCTCGAGCACGCCGGTCAGCCGATAGGGGTGCTCGCCATCATCGCCGTCCGAGAGCCGATAGGTCCCCTCGCCCGCGATCCAGGCGACATTGCCCAGCGCCGATATCCGCCGCTCGGGCAGCGCCAGGAGCACCCGATAGGGCCGCGCATAAAGGCTCGCGAAAAAGGCGCGCAGCGCCTCCGGCCCGATCGCCTGCTCGCCCTCTTCCGACCCGTACAGCGCGCAATCTGGGTCGCCGGTGAAGCAGGCCACGCTTTCGCGGTGGCGACCGTTGGCTATGTGGTCGAGGAGGGTGTCGACAGCCGTAAACACGGCCCAGCGGGTTTCGGCGATGGCATGCATGGGTGCGGATCGGGCCGAGGATTCGTGTGGCGAAGAGTGGCTGGATCGGCCCGCGACCGCAAGCTCCCGCGCTGCAACCGGGCACCCACGCAAAAAAGGGCGCGCTTCTGCAGCGCGCCCCTGAAGCACTTATGCGGACGAATTAGATACGGGCAGACCGCACGGCAAGTCGGGCGGTATCCGCCGGCCGCCGCTGTTCAGAAGCGCTTCAGGAAAGCGACCGTTCCCTCATCCATGCTTATGTGAGCCGTCGATGGAGGCAGAGGCTTACCGTCGGAGTCCGGTCCGAGCACGTAGGTCGTGTTCGGGAAGAATGAGTGCAGGTACTGCGCCTGCAGCGACCAGCCGGACGCCACCGTCATTTCGAATCCAGCGCCCAGCGTAGCGCCCACTAGCGTCTTCTGCTGCTTGAGGTCGAAAGGGCCCGGCGACGATCCAGCGTAGTTGGGATCGCCTGAGATACCGTGATTGCAGAAGCCGTACGGCGCCGCTACCGGATCCGGACAGATCTCGCCTTGCTCCAAGCTCGTGACGGCAACGCCGCCCGTGACATACGGCAGGAAGTTGCCCATTGGCACGCCGACGCGCGCACGCAGCAATCCGAGCGCGTTAATCTGGCCTGACTCGGTGATGTAGTTGCCGTCGCGCACGACGGTGTTGAGATTGCCGAACGTCGCATCGCCTGCGACGCCGATGACAAGGCCACCGAAGCTCCAGTCGTATCCGGCCTGAACGCCAAGCAGCGCCCCATCCAAGTTCTGATGCGGTGTACCCGAGTTCGTATACGTGACGGAGGTTGCGTCGAAATCGCTTTCGAAGCCGAGATAGGCGCCGCTCCAGGGCGAGGACCCTGCGGAAGCGTCAGCCGATCCCAACATTGCGAAGCCGGTCGCCAGAAGAAATGCGGCCTTCCGGCCGCGCACAAATGTACGCTTTGACACGATGACCCCCTACGCAACGCATACACAACAAGAGGCAACTGCCTCGCCCGCAACCTTGGATTAACAGAGCGTTAATCGACAAGGACAATCTGTGGAGCATTTTGGGACGCCGCGCGCGATATGAACGAGGCCATGTCCGCGAGAGATGTATCCCCTTACGGCTGCTCACACTTTCGGGTGTGGCGCGAAAGTCACGCGCGCATGGATTGTGGATAACCTGACCTGATGATCGAGTGGCTGCTCGCTCCCTGTGGACAACTCTGGGGATAACTCCCTCGCGAGGCCCCGGGACGCGCGCGAATTTCGCCCCGTGTCGGGGGCCGCAACCCGACCAAAATGCGACAGCTTCACGGAATCAGGCGTGGTATCGCAGGCCGGCCCCGATCGCAACCAGTTGTTTAACCGCTTCTGGTTGACAACCAGAGCGGGGGCAGCTCACGGAATCGGCCGTGCAACAGTGGAGCAGCTCGATGCCCATGATGCGTGCGATCAGACTTGCGAACGCATTTCTTCTAGCGGGTGCTGCGTTCGGCGCGGGCCCGGCGTTCGCCGCTCCGGCGGCGTTCAACTGGAGCGGTCTTTACGTTGGCGCCAACGGTGGATTCTCCGGCGGCGAGTTCAACCAGACGTTTGACTATTCCGGTGACGACTTTTGCTGCTCCACCAACCGGGATCACGCTTTTTCAAGCGGTTTCACCGGCGGCGGCCAAGTCGGCGTGAATTTTCAATCTGCGACTTCGAATATTGTTGCGGGTGTCGAGGCAGATTTCGATGCTTCCAGCATCGAGGGCACGTATCTCGACTTTGGTCCGGCCTTCCATTCCGGAACACAGCTCAACTGGTGGGGAACCGTTCGCGGACGATTAGGCTATGCCGCCGGCCGTTTCCTGCCGTACGTGACAGGCGGCGTGGCCTATGGTCACCTGACCAACACATACACGGATACAGCGAACGGCAACCTGCCGCCGGATGGATATGACGAATCCTGGTCGGATACGAGAATTGGCTGGACCATCGGTGGCGGCGTTGAAGCCGAAATTGCACACAACGTCAGCGCGAAGGTCGAATACCTCTATACCGATCTCGGTTCGTGGCGCTCCGAAGATCCTCAAAATGCCGCGGCCTATCCAGGCGAGATACACAACACAGTCACCGGCGGCTTCAGCACGGCGCGCATTGGCCTGAACTGGAAGTTCAACTAGCCGCTTGCTGGAGCGGACAGACGGGAATTGGGTAAGCCTACAGGCCGAACTTGCCGTGGCGCGGGAAGCCCTGCGGCGGCAGCCGGCCGGCCTGGGCGCGGTCGCCGACCCACTCCTTAAGCTCGGAGAGCGGCCGGTTGTGGCTACGGCCGGAGGAATCCTGCCAGGTCAGGCCATCCGCCTTGGCAAAAACGCGGGCGTCGGCAACCCCGCCCTCCTTGTAGCGCTGCAGGCGCACCCCCTTGCCACGCGCCATCTCCGGCACCTCGGCGAGCGGGAAGATGAGGAGCTTGCGGTTCTCGCCAAGGACCGCGACGGTATCGCCGGCGGCGGGCACCACGACGCGCATTTCGTCGGGCGGGCTGACGCCCATGACCTGCTTGCCCTTGCGCGTATTGGCGACGATTTCGGCCTCCGGCACGACGAAGCCGCGGCCGTCGGTGGCGACGACGAGAAGCTTGCGCGCCGGGTCGTGGACCATGACGGCCACGACATCGTCGGCAGCGTCCATGTCAACCATCAGCTTGACCGGCTCGCCGTGGCCGCGGCCGCCGGGCAGCTTGTCGGCGGCCAGCGTGTAAAAGCGACCGCCGGTCGCGGCGACGATGATCTTGTCAGTCGTCTCGGCGGGGAAGGCGATCTTCAGCTTGTCGTCCGTCTTGAAGGTGAGTGACGCGCGATCGATGTCGTGGCCCTTCATGGCGCGGATCCAGCCCTTGTCGGAGACGACGACGGTGATCGGCTCGCGCTCGATCATCGCGGTCTGGATGTCCTCGACATCATGGGCGGGCGCCTCGCCGAAGGACGTGCGCCGCTTGCCGAGCCGTGTATTCGGCCCGAACGCTTTCCTAACCTCGCGGATCTGGTCGGCGACGGCGTCCCACTGCTTCTCTTCGGACTTCAGCAGCGCGGTGAGCGACTTCTGCTCCTTCGAGAGCTTGTCGTGCTCGCCGCGGATCTCGAACTCCTCGAGCTTGCGCAGCGAGCGGAGCCGCATGTTGAGGATGGCTTCGGCCTGCACGTCGGTGAGCTTGAAGCGCGCCATCAGGACGGGCTTTGGCTCGTCCTCGGCGCGGATGATGCGGATCACCTCATCAAGGTTGAGGTAGGCGATGAGGTAGCCGTCCAGCACCTCGAGGCGGTGGGCGATCTCGTTCAGACGGAACTGGGTGCGGCGGACGAGCACATCGCGGCGGTGCGCCAGCCACTCAAGGAGCACCTCGCCGAGGCTCATCACCCTGGGCACGACGCCCTTCGACAGGACGTTGAGGTTGAGCGGAATGCGCGTTTCGAGCTCGCTCAGCCGGAACAACGATTCCATCATCAGCGCCGGGTCGACCGTGCGCGACTTCGGCTCGATGACGATGCGCACGTCCTCCGCCGATTCATCGCGGATGTCGGCGACGAGCGGCAGTTTTTTCGCCTCCAGCAGTTCGGCGATCTTCTCGATCAGCCGCGCCTTCTGCACCTGATAGGGAATCTCCGTGACCACGACGATCCAGGTGCCGCGCGCCTGCTCTTCGACGCTCCAGCGCGCACGCACGCGGAACGAGCCGCGGCCCGTGCGGTAGGCTTCGACGATCGCCGCGCGGTCCTCGACGATGATGCCGCCGGTCGGCAGGTCGGGGCCGGGCACCAGATCGACCAGCGCCTCGATGCGCGCCTTCGGCGACTTGATGAGATGAAGCGCGGCATCACACAGTTCGGCGGCGTTGTGCGGCGGAATGTTGGTCGCCATGCCAACCGCGATGCCGGCCGAGCCGTTGGCGAGCAGATTGGGGAAGGCGCCCGGCAGCACGACGGGCTCGGTGCCGCTGCCATCATAGGTCGGCCGAAAATCGACCGCGTCCTCGTCGATGCCGTCGAGCAGCAGACGCGCGACATCGGTCATGCGCGCCTCGGTGTAGCGGTAGGCCGCGGCGCCGTCGCCGTCGATGTTGCCAAAATTGCCCTGCCCGTCCACCAGCGGGTATCGGGTCGCGAAATCCTGCGCGAGCCGCACCAGCGCCTCGTAGATTGCCTGGTCGCCATGGGGATGGAAGGCGCCCATCACGTCGCCGACGATCTTGGCGGACTTCTTGAACTGCGCGCCGGGGTTAAGACCGAGCTGGCGCATGCCGTAGAGGATGCGGCGGTGAACCGGCTTCAAGCCGTCGCGCACGTCCGGCAGCGCGCGGTGCATGATGGTGGAGAGCGCGTAGGCGAGATAGCGCTCCTCGAGCGCCTGACGCAGGTCAACGGGCTCGATCTCGCCGCCGGGACCGTCGGGTGGAATCAGGTGTTTGGCCATGGCGGTGCGTAGCCCGCAAAGCCTTGCGATTCAAGGCGTGGCACAGTGCAACCGCGCGGACAGACTGGCCTCCTCCTCTCCCATAGGAGGGGGGAAACCTGGAGATGCGCCGCCGAAATGATGTCGCGGCGTCCACCTCTCCACCGCTCATTCCCGCGAACGCGGGAATCCAGCCGACGCCGGTGCACGACGCCAGAGATGCCGCGGATCGTCGGCGCGATCGGCCACGAACGTCGGCTGGATTCCCGGTTGCCGGCTGACGCCGGCCCCGGGAATGAGCGGAGGTTGAGGCTACTCCGCCGCTTCCCGCTGCCGCGCGATCAGCGCCTCGAGGCTGGCGCGGGCGTCGGAAGGCTCCAGCCCGCGCGGCTCATACACGTGACGGGCGAGGAAATAGGCGGTGAGGCGGAAGGCATCGGCGAGTTCGGCCGGGCCGGAGGCAAGCGCCGCCGCGTCGGCCAAGAACGGCGGCAGCGGCAGGAGGCGGTCGCGATAGGGCTCGCCGGCCGAGCGGCTGACCGCCCTCCCCGTCTTCGGCGAAACCCAGGCCAGATCATCATTGGTGCCGGTGGCGGCACAACGCTCGAGATCGAGCCCGAAACCGAGTTCGTCGAGCATCCTCACTTCGAAGCGCACGACGAACCCGCCGGCAACCAGCGGGTCGTCGAGATGGTCGACCATCGCGATCAGCCCCTCGTAGAGGGCCGGATGCGGGTCGCGCTCGGGGAGCAGCCGCAGCAGCGCCGCCAGCGCCTGGATGGCATAGAGCCCCGACGCATTTTCGATGAGACGAGCGGCGCGCTGGGTGGTGCCGTCCAGCGTGTAGTGGCCGAGGTGGCTGTCGAGGCGGGCGCGCCATTCAGCGAGCACGGAGTTGCCGGGCTGGAGCAGCGGCTGGACTTTTCGCGAGCGGCCGCCGCGCACGAGGCCGAGATGCCGGCCATGAGCGCGGGTCATCAGCTCGACGATCAAACTCGTCTCGCCGTGGCGGCGGGTGCCGATGATGATGCCTTCGTCCGACCACTGCATGGGCTGAAATCTACACCGTCCGCCGCCAAAATCGCATAGGCTTGGACGCATTCTCGCTATCGGAGAGGACCGGCATGGCTGGCAGACTTCAGGGCAAGGTGGCGCTGGTTTCGGGAGGGGCTACAGGCATGGGGGCGGCGGCGGCGCTGGCGATTGCCCGCGAAGGCGCCAAGGTCGCGATCGTCGACCGCAACGCGGCGGACGGCGAGAAGACCGTAGCGGCAATCCGTGCCGGCGGCGGCGAGGCCGTCTTCGTGGCGGCGGACGTTTCAGACGAAGCGTCGGTGAACAAGGCGGTGGCCGAATGCGTCGCCACGTTCGGGCCGATCACCGCGCTGTTCAACCATGCCGGCTCGATCGTCATCAAGCCGTTCCTGGAGACGACGCTGGCCGAATGGGAATGGCTGATGGCGGTCAACGTGCGCTCGATGTTCCTGATGACCAAGGCGGTGCTGCCGTCGATGCTCAAGGCCGGCGGCGGCGCGATCGTGTGCACGTCGTCAATCTCTGCGGTAGCCGCCACGCCGAACGAGGTGCTTTACGACACCACCAAGGGCGCCTGCCACATGTTTGCCCGCGCCATCGCGGTCGAGTACCGCGAGCGCGGCATCCGCTGCAATGCGGTCTGCCCCGGCTTCATCGCGACGCCGCACGGCAACCGCGAGGTGGCGGGGCTGACGCAATACGGCGTCGACGTTTCCGACCCGACGATCGCGATGCAGCAGGGGCGCATGGGCCTGCCGGAGGATGTCGCCGGCGCGGTGGTGTTTCTGCTCAGCGATGAGGCCAAGTTCATCACCGGCACGCAGCTCTTCGTCGACAATGGTTTCACTGCTGTGTGAACCGGGG
>Ga0265313_10001110_pt1 | contig 25731 bp, 25 predicted proteins | sample 4123metaG_FD_203122 | JGI IMG/M metagenome (GOLD analysis project Ga0265313, IMG submission 203122) | Rhizosphere microbial communities from Carex aquatilis grown in University of Washington, Seatle, WA, United States - 4-1-23 metaG | ecosystem: Host-associated > Plants > Roots > Rhizosphere >...
CGCTGCCGACTCGGCGATCGCCTTCTCGTCGAACAACGCCGAATAAATATACGGGAATCCTTCGATTTTTTTCCGCTCCACGCCCATGCCCATGTAGCGTTCGATCGAGCGCGCATCGCGCACATCGTCCTCCGTCACCAGCGTGAACGCGTCGCCCGTGTGGTGCGCGCGGCCCGTGCGGCCGATCCGGTGCACGTAGTCCTCCGGATTTTCCGGCACGTCGTAGTTGATCACGTGCGAGACGCCCGCGATGTCGAGCCCGCGCGCCGCGATGTCCGTCGCCACCAGCACCTCGAACTTGCCGCTCTTGAAACCCTCCAGCGCCTCGATCCGCTCGCGCTGATTCCGGTCTGAGTGCATCACGCCGACCGAGTGACCCTTCGTCTGCAGCTTGTGCGCGATCCGGTCCGCGCCCATGCGCGTCCGCGAAAAAATCAGCACGCTCTTGAAATCGGTTTGGTCCAACAATAGCTGCAGCAAGTCGAATTTCTGCGACGCCACCACCGGGTAAAACGCGTGCGCCACCGTCTCCGCCGGCGAGTGCGTCCGGCCGATCTCGACCTTCACCGGATCGCGCAGCGCCCAGCTCGCGAGCTGTTCGATTTCCGGCGGCAGCGTCGCGGTGAAAAACAGCGTCTGTCGCGCCTTCGGACATTTTTGCACGATCCGCCGCACGTCCGGCAAAAAGCCCATGTCGAGCATCCGATCGACCTCGTCGAGCACGAGAATCTCGATCTGGTCGAGCGCGCAATTCCCCTGCTCCAGGTGATCGAGCAGCCGCCCCGGCGTCGCCGCGAGGATGTCCATCCCGCGCTGCAAATCGCTCGTCTGTTTCCCGTAGCCCACGCCGCCATACACGATCGTCACGCGCAGATCGGTGAACTTCGCGAATTTTTGAAACGCCTCCTCGACCTGCAACGCCAGCTCGCGCGTCGGCTCGAGAATCAAACACCGCAGCGGCCCGTGCCCGCCGAGCCGCTGGATGATCGGCAGCGCAAACGCCGCCGTTTTCCCCGTGCCCGTCTGCGCCGACCCGATCACATCGCCGCCGCGCAACACCACCGGAATCGCCTGCGTCTGTATCGGCGTCGGCTCGACGTAGCCCATCTCCTGCACCGCGAAGGCCAGCGGATCGCTCAACCCCAGCGCCGTGAACGCCGTCTCCATCTTCGGCACATTCACCGGCACCAGCGGCTTCACCGGCTCGCGCCGCGGATGGTCGAACGTCTTGTCGATCATCGGTCGCTCGCGCGCGCCGCCGCGCTCGCCGCCGGACCGCGAGTGCGATCCTCGGCCGCCCTGGCCGCCGCCTTGGAAGCCGCCGCGACCGCCACGCTCCTCGCGCCGCGGTTGTGCATCGCCGGCGCGCGGCTCGTTTCTCCGCGGCTCGCGCGAGGCGTGCGGCTGCCCTTGACCACGGCCGTCGCGCTGGCCGCCGGACCGCGGACCTTGCGCCTGACTGCGCTCGTGGCGCTCGCCCCGCGGCGACGCCACGTAGGGTTTTGCCGGGGCAGTTGGTTTGGCCACGGCGACGGGAGCCACCGGCCTGGCGGCGCGCGATGGCGTCATCGTCTCGCGCAGCTTCGCAAAAATTTTCTTTAACATAACAGCTTGGGAAAGGGTCAAACTCTCCGAAACCCGCGCGTTTGCAACCTCCGATATGTTCCGGCGTCCCGCGCTTGACAGCGGACAAATAGTAACAACATTGGTTACACTACCGATGACCGGAAACTCCCGCTTCGCCGTCAGCCTGCACATCCTCGCCTACCTCGCCTATCGCGCCGGCGCTGCCGTGCCGTCGGCTGAAATCGCCGCCAGCGTGGGCACGAATCCCGTCGTCATCCGCCGCCTGCTCTCCGCCCTCGTGAAAGCCCGGCTCGTCAAGGCGCACAAAGGCGCCTCCGGCGGCTTCGCCCTCGCGAGTGCCCCGAAAAACGTCTCGCTCCTCGACGTGTATCGCGCCGTCGAGCCGCGACCCGACCACGGCCTGCGGCGCTTCGCGCCAAATCACAAATGCCCCGTCGGCGCAAAAATCGAGTCGATCCTCCACGGCGTCTTTTTTCAGGCGCAATCCGGCATGGAAGCCGAGCTTGGCCGGGTAAACCTCGCCGGCATCGAAGCCCAGCTCCACTCCGTCTGCCCCCGCCGAAAATAAAATTTTGCGTCGTTATGTAACCATCTTTGTTACTCAACAAACAAACGACCGACCGACCGAACACCCGTGAACGCCGCCGCCCACTACGCCAAATGAACCCGTCCGTCGAAATTCGCTCCGTCCACCTGCGCGTCTCCGATCTCGCGCGCAGCGTGAATTTCTACGCGCGCCAGCTCGGCTTCGCGATGGTGAGCGAAAGCGCCGCTCGCGCCGAACTCGCGACCGCACCGCTCGGACCCACGTTGCTCACGCTCACCGAGGATCGCGCCGCGCCGCGCGCGCCCGCGCACACCGCCGGGCTCTTTCACGCCGCGCTGCTTTTGCCGTCACGCGCCGCGCTCGGTCGCTGGCTGCGGCACGCCGCCGACGCGGCGGTCGAGTTCGACGGCTTCTCCGATCATGGCGTCAGCGAGGCCATCTATCTCGCCGACCCCGACGGCAACGGCCTCGAATTCTACGCCGATCGCCCGCGCGAAGCCTGGCCGCAACGCGACGGCGAACTCGCGATGTTCACCCACCCGCTCGCTTTGCCCGATCTGCTCGCGGCCGCGACTCCGTCCGGCGAACCGCCGCTCGCCGGCGCGCGCTGGGGTCACCTGCACCTACGCGTGACCGACCTCGATCGCAGCGAAACATTTTACCGCGAAACGCTCGGCCTGACGCTGCGGCAGCGATTCGGCAGCTCCGCGCGGTTTCTCGCCGCCGATGGCTACCATCACCACCTCGGGCTCAACACCTGGGGCGGCATTCGCCAGCCCCAGCCGCCCGGCGCACTCGGACTGGTCGAGGCGACGCTCGCGAGTCCCACCGTCGATTCGCCCCGATCGCCGCACGATCCCGACGGCATCGCGCTGCAACTCGTGCCCGGCTAAAAAGCGAACTGCGCCCGTCAGATGTGCGACTTGATCTTGTCGAGAATCATGATCGACAGCGCCTCATCGCCGACGAGGCCGACGCGAATTTTCACCGTCGTTACGTCGCGCCCCGCGTTCTCCAGCCGGATTTCGATCTTCTTGTCCGTCGCGGTGCGCGCAATGAAGACGGCGGACAACGCATCCTTCGCTTCGCTCACCTTCGCGAACTGAAGAGCTTGAATCGCGTTGTTCGTGGCGCGAGCCGTCGCATCGAGCCCCGCCGGGACGGTGCCCTTGAGTTCGCCGCGCACATAAGCCACCGCCGCGCCGGCCCCCGCGCCCGCCGCCACCGCGAGACAGCCCGTCGTGCCGGCCACGGTTGCGAGCAACACGCCGCTCAGGAGCGCCGTCAAAAATCGTTTGAAGGAATTCGTCTTCATGGTATTTCGCCCAAGCTAGACCGCTGATTCGCGCCCAGGTTCGCCACCTTCGCGCTTGGCTTGGCCGCTGGCAGCAGCCATCGTTGGCCACACCGCTGCTCCCGCTTCGCACATGAACCCCGACGTCCTCTGGCTCGCCCGCCTCGGCATCGATCAAGGCCTGCTCACGCGCGCCCAATGCCTCGCCGTCCGCAGCGCGCTGGGCGACAGTGTCGAGCTGATGGGTTTCGCGCAGAAGCTGATCGATGACGGCATTGTCACCGACATCCCCGCGCTCGAAAAACTCGGCGGCTTCGCGTTCGCCAAGGGCCAGAAAGGCCCGCCCGCGAGCGATCCCTTTGAGGAAGAATCCGAAGAAACGGATTCTAATGCCCCCGCCCGCCCGCCGAAAAAAGCCCCGCCCGTCCCGCCGCCGAGTTTTCCGTTCGACACGATCAGCGCGATGGACGACGCCGCGCTCGCCGCCGCGCTGCGCGCACTCCTGCGCGACACCGGGCGTTACGGCGCGAGCGACCTGCACCTCTCGACCGGCACTCGCCCGTTCGTCCGGAAAAACCGCGCCCTCGCGTTCCTGTCCGACACGGCGCTCACCTCCGCCGATGCGCTCCGCCTCAACACCGCGCTCCTCTCCGACGGCCAGAAGAAAATTTTCCTCGAGCGCAAGGACTACGACTACGCCCTCGCGCTCAGCCGCACCGACCGCTACCGCGTGAATCTCATGTTCCATAAGAACGGCGCGGCTGGCGCCTATCGCATGGTGCCGGAAAAAGTCCGCTCGCTCGCCGACCTCGGCTTCACCGCGCACATCGAGACGCTCAAAAAACTCCTCTCCTACCACAACGGCCTCATCCTCATCACCGGCCCCGTCGGCTCCGGCAAGACCACCACGCTCGCCTCGATGGTCGATTACCTCAACAGCACGCGCACCGATCACATCATCACCGTCGAGGACCCGATCGAAGTCGTCCAACCCGCCAAGGGCTGCAACGTCTCCCAGCGCGAAGTCGGCCCGCACACCAAATCGTTTTTCACCGCGCTCAAGGGCGCGCTCCGCGAGGACCCCGACATCATCGTCATCGGCGAACTCCGCGACCTCGAGACCATCGAGATGGCGATCACCGCCAGCGAAACCGGCCACCTCGTCATCGGCACGATGCACACGAGCGACGCCGCCACCACCCTCAACCGCCTGCTCGACGTCTTCCCGCCCGCGCAGCAAACGCAGATTCGCGCGAGCGTCGCCGAAAGCCTCCGCGGCATCGTCTGCCAGCGCCTGCTCCCCGCGCTCGACGGCGGCCTCACGCTCGCCTGCGAGATCATGATCACGAACACCGCGATCGCGAACTCGATCCGCGAAGGGAAAACCCAGGGCCTGCGCAACACGATGGAGACCGGCGTCCGCGAGGGAATGTGCCTCATGGACAACGTCGTCTTCGCCCTCTTCAACGACCGCGTCATCTCCGCCGAAACCGCGCTTTCGAACATCTCGAACCGCGTCCTCCGCGCGAAAATTTCCTGACCATGGCCGCGATCGACCAACTCCTGCGCACCATGCTTGAGAAAGGCGGCTCCGATCTCCATCTCACCGTCGGCCTGCCGCCGAAAGCCCGCATCTCCGGCTCGCTCGCGCCGATCGGCGACACCGCGCTCGACGCCGCCACGATGGAAACGCTCCTCAAGGAAATCGTCCCCGCCCGCCGTTGGACCGAGTTTCTCGAGCGCAAGGACCTCGACCTCGCCCACGAAATTCGCGGCGTCGCCCGCTTTCGCGGCAACTACCTCTACAACCACTGGGGCCAGGCCGCCGTTTTCCGCCAGATTCCCGCGAAAATTCTTTCCTTCGACGAACTCAAGCTCCCCGAGGCGCTGAAAAAACTCTGCCACCTGAACGAAGGCCTCGTCGTCGTCACCGGCCCCACTGGCTCCGGCAAATCGACCACGCTCGCCGCGATGATCGACTACATCAACACGAACCTCGCGAAGCACATCATCACCATCGAGGATCCGATCGAGTTCGTCCATCCCGTCAAAAAATCCGTGATCGTCCACCGCGAGGTCGGCGAGCACACCGAGTCCTTCGCCGCCGCGCTCAAAGGTGCGATGCGCCACGACCCCGACATCCTCCTCCTCGGCGAAATGCGCGAGCTCGAGACCATCAAACTCGCCCTCGGCTGCGCCTCGATGGGCATGCTCGTCTTCGGCACGCTCCACACCAACAACGCCCCGAAAACCGTCGATCGCATCATCAACGCCTTCCCCGCCGACGAACAAAACCAGGTCCGCGTCATGCTCGCCGGCTGCCTCGCCGGCGTCGTCGCCCAGCTCCTCTGCAAGCGCATCCCGAAAGGTCGCTGCGCCGTCCACGAAATCCTCCTCGCGCACGAGGCGCTGCCGAACACGATCCGCACCGGCCAGATTTCAAACATCAAAACCATCATCGAGAGCGGCGGCGCCGACGGCATGGTCACGATGGACCAAAGCCTCATGGCGCGCGTGAAGGACGGCACGATCGAGCCGAAGGAAGCCTACATGAAGGGTGCGAACAAATCCCTCTTTGCCCCGCTCCTCAAACCCGGCGACCTCGACGCCGGCCATTGAACCGTCACGTTGTCGGCGTCATGTCCCCGCACATCCGCTCCGCCACGCCCGCCGACGTCCCGCTCATTCTCGAATTCATCCGCGCGCTCGCCGACTACGAAAAACTCACGCACGAAGTCGACGCCACCGAGGAAAAACTCCGCGCCACGCTCTTCGGCGAAAAACCCGCCGCCGAATGTCTCCTCGCCTTCGCCGACGATAGCGAAGCCGACACGCCCGTCGGCTTCGCGATCTACTTCACGAACTATTCCACCTTCCTCGCGAAACCCGGCCTCTATCTCGAGGATCTTTTCGTAAAACCCGAATTCCGTGGCCGCGGCATCGGCAAGGCGCTCCTGCTCCACCTCGCCCGCCTCGCGAACCAGCGCGACTGCGGCCGCATGGAGTGGGCCGTCCTCGACTGGAACCAGCCCGCGATCGATTTCTACGAATCGCTCGGCGCACAGCGCATGCGCGCCTGGCAAATCTGCCGCCTCACCGGCGACAGCCTCGCCCGCTTCAGGTGAACCTCCGGCGCCCATCTCGGAACCAAACAGTCCCGCGCCCGAACGCCCCGCACACTTCACTTCGACGTTGAGCGTTCGGCGTTCGCTGCTCGACGTTCGGCGGCGATGAAATTGCCGCTTTATTGGATCGACGCCTTCACGGCCCGCGTGTTCTCGGGCAACCCCGCCGCCGTCGTCCCGCTCGACGCCTGGCCCGCCGATTCGCTCCTCCAGCGCATCGCCTTTGAAAACGGCCTCTCCGAAACCGCGTTCTTCGTGCGCACAGGCGAAGCGCGTTTCCATCTGCGTTGGTTCACGCCTGCCGTCGAAATCGACCTCTGCGGTCACGCCACCCTCGCCAGCGCCCAGGTGCTCTTCCGTGAACTCGCCCAACCCGGCGACCTCATCACCTTCGATTCCCGCTCCGGCCCGCTCACCGTCGCGCGCCGCGCCGACGAAAAACTCGAACTCGATTTTCCCGCCCGACCCGCCGCTCCCGTCACCGCGCCCGATGCGCTTGTCAGCGGACTCGGCCGCGCACCCGCGCACGTCGCGCGCAGCGAGCACATGTGGCTCTGCGTTTACGAACACGCCGAAGACGTCCTCGCGCTCCGCCCCAACCACGCCGCACTCACCCAACTCACACCCGGCCGAATCATCGTCACCGCGCCCGGCGCCGACTGCGACTTTGTTTCCCGCTTCTTCGCACCCGACGCCGGCATCGCCGAGGACCCCGTTACCGGCTCCGCGCACTGCACGCTTGTCCCCTATTGGGCCGCCCGTCTCGGAAAAAACGCGCTGCATGCCCGCCAGGTTTCCGCCCGTGGCGGCGAACTCTGGTGCCAACTCGCCGGCGACCGCGTGAAAATCGCCGGCCGCGCCGTGCTCTACCTCCGCGGCGAAATCTCCGTCTAGCTGCCGCCGCGCGCCAGTTCGCGCACAAACCGCCGCAGCGCCCGAAAATCCTCCGGCAAAAAAACGTCACGGTGCGCCGCGAATTCCGCCGCATCGTCGATCCACGCCTTCGCCAAAAACTTCTCGTGCTGCTCCAGCGTCAGCGCCGTCCAATAGGGGCAATCGACGCAGTGCGACCCGCTCACGCGTTCGCCCGCCCGCCCAAGCCGCTGCCGCCGGCACGCGCCATCCTCCGATACCTCGCGATACGAGTCCCGGCACTTTTTGAACTCCGGCTGAAAGCACGCCTTCACCAACTGCCGGGCCGGCGTGCCCAGCGCCCCCGCGTCCGCGGCGTCGCCCAGCATCCGCCCGACCAACGGCGCCACTTCCTCGGCGGTCATTTCGCCCGGCGTGCCCGTTTCTCCCGGCCCCAGCGGCGGAGGCAGCCCGCGCACCGTTATGAGAATCCACAGCCGTGCCGCGATCTCCGCCGGCCGGGCTTCCGCGAGCGGCGGCAGCCCGTTTTGCCGGCGGTAACGCTCCAGGATCGCGCCCACCGCGCGCCCAAAAATCTCGCCGTCCGCATTCGTCACGCGCCCACGCCACGCGAACCCTCCGCGATGTCAATGTCCGCTGCACACTCGCGATTGTCATGGTCACAGCAGTCGCCATCATAAAACTGTGCTGGTAACAAAGCCCGCCTCCTAACCCTGCCGCCGCCGCCCCCGCTCCGCTACAATGCTGGGGCGCACACCTTCCCCGCCATGATCCAAACTCTCGCCAAGCCCGATCGCGCTCCGCTCTACCTCGAACTCGCCCGCGAAATCCAGGAGCTCGTCGAACAGGGCACGCTCCGCGCCGGCCACCGGCTGCCGTCCGTCCGCCGCATGTCGCTCCAGCGCGACGTGAGCATTTCCACCGTCATCCAGGCCTACACCGTCCTCGAAAATCGCGGCCTGCTCGAGGCCCGTCCGCAGTCCGGCTTCTACGTGCGGCCCCAGCTTCCCGCGCAGGCGCTCGAACCGCGCATGGCCCGCCCGATGGCGAAGCCCAGCTACGTCGGCGTCAACGACCTCACCGCCGAAGTTCTCAACCTCGCGGTCGATGCCGACCTCGTGCCCTTCGGCGCCGCGTGCCCGCACCACACGCTGTTCCCCACGAAAAAACTCGCCCGCCTGATCGGCGCGGTCGCGCGCAACGACCCCGCCATGCTCGGCCGCTACGCGATGAACTGGGCCTTCGATCCCCTCGCGCGCGAGATCGCCCGCCGCTATCTCCAAAGCGGCGCACCGCTCGCGCACGATGAGCTCGTCATCACGATCGGCTGCGCCGAGGCGATCAACCTCTCGCTCCGCGCCGTCACCAAGCCCGGCGATACCGTCGCCGTCGAGACGCCCGCCTACTTCGGATTTCTCGAAACGATCCAGAGCCTCAACCTCAAGGTCCTCGAAATCCCCACCGACTCGCGCACCGGCCTCTGCCTCGACGCCACCCGCGATGCCCTCGCGAAGTGCGACGTGAAGGCCGTCATCGTCATGCCGAGCTATCAAAATCCGCTTGGCTCCTGTATGCCCGACGAAAAAAAGGCGCGGCTCTACCAGCTGCTTTCTGAATTCGACGTGCCCGCGATCGAGGACGACATCTACGGCGACCTCCACTTCGGCGAACGCCGCCCGAAGCCGCTCAAGGCCTGGGACACCGAGGGCCGCGTGCTCCTTTGCAGTTCGTTCGGCAAAACCCTCGCGCCCTCGCTGCGCGTCGGCTGGTGCGCGCCCGGCCGCTACCTCGAGCGCGTCCGCCGGCTCAAGTTTACCAATACGCTCGGCACGCCCGTCATCCTTCAAAAAACCGTCTCCGATTTCCTGCGCAACGGCGGCTACGATCACCACCTGCGCTCGATCCGCCGCGCGTATCAGCAGCAGCTGCATCTTTTCTCGCAGGCGATCCTGCGGCACTTTCCGGAAGGCACGCGTCTCAGTCGCCCGCAAGGCGGCTTCGTGCTCTGGCTCGAACTGCCGCCCGGCATCGACACGCTCCGCCTCCACCGCGACGCCCTGCGCCACCGCATCGCCACCGCGCCCGGCGTGCTCTTCTCCGTCAAGGACCGCTACCGCAACTGCCTTCGCATGAATTGCGGCCTGCCGTGGAACGATTCCGTGGAGCAGGCCATCCGCACCCTCGGCGAACTCGTGAAGAAACAGCTCTGAAGCGGAAACGCGCCTCGCGTTCAACGCCGCGCCAGCAGCTCCCACATCAGCACCGCCGCGGCGACCGAAACGTTGAGCGACTCGACCTTGCCCGCGCCCGGAATCGTCACGAGCCGCGTGCAGGCCACCGCGACGTCCGGCGAAAGTCCGCTCTCCTCGTTGCCGAGCACGAGCGCGACCGGCTTTGTCGCGCCCGGCCTGCGGCTTTCCGCGGCGTCGCGTAACGACTTCGCTCCGCGCGTCGCCGCACCGATCACCTCGTAGCCGGCCGCCGCCAGCTCATGCAAAAACGCCGCGAGCTCGCCGACGCGCAGCACCTCGATGTGTGCGAGCCCGCCCTCGGCCACGCGATGCGCCGCCTCGCCCGGCACCGCCGCCGCCGGATCGTCCGGCAAAATCATTTTGGTCACGCCGAAAAACGCCGCCGTCCGCGCGATCGCGCCGAGATTGTGCGCGTTGCCCACGCGATCGAGCACGACGACCGTCTCGCGCCGCCGCGCCCAGTCGTGCAGTTCGTCCGCCATCGGCGCCCGCCACTCCGGCGCCGCCACCACCGCGACGATCCCGCCGTGGTGCATCGTGCCCGCGATTTTTTCGAGCTCGGCCGGCTCGACACAGCGATAAACTTTTTTCGCCTGCGCGAGCGCCCGGCACATCACGCCGATTTTTCTCCCCGTCGCGTAGTCGAAAAACAGCCGCTTGATCGCATCGACGTCGGCCGCGAACTGCGCGCGCACCGCCGCCAGTCCGCAAATCGTCAGTTCCTTGGGTTTCACCGCCGCATCCAATCATCAACCGAGCAAAACACACGCCAAACCCACGCAACTCGAGCTCGCCGCCCGCCGCCAATCAGCCTCGCCCCACCATCGCCGAAGCCTCCGCCCGCAGGGAATGAACCTTGCCGTTCACCGGACAACGCCCGGCCACCGACTGGATGACGGGCAGCGTGAACACGTCATCGAGTCCATATTCGACGGTCGCGTAGTAAGCGAACCAGTTGCCGAATTCCATGCGCCGCTCGCCAAATGGATCAGGATAAAGCGCGCGCACATCCGGCCGGATCGAATGCAGATAATGCGCCAGCTCCGTGATCAGCGGCACGGCCCGGTCCCGCAGCGGATCGGCCACCGCCGGCGCATTTAGCCACGAAAAAAATGACGCCGGCGCCGTGGACGTGATACTCGGCCACCGCGCCGTCAGCGATTTCGGCAGCTCGGAATAAAGTTCTTTCAGAATCGGCGCGATCGCCGTGCCATTGTCGAACTGTCGCGCCGTTTTCCAGCTGGCGCTCGCCGTTGCGTCGTCGCGTCGCGAGGCGCCTTCGTCCGCGTTCATCGAATAGCCGAGCGCCGTAAACTGCGCCGGGTAAGGATCCCAATTGGCGAGACATCGCTGAATTTCCCGCGGTAGTTCCGTTCGCCATGAGCCCGTGCCGCCCTTGCGAAACAATTTCGCCCCGTGTGCCGCGCGCAGCCCGTCGATTTCGCAGACGCGGATCGCCCGTCGCAACTCCTCCTCCGACACGCGCCGGATACTCTCGGTCAAGCGCCTCAGCGTCTCCAGCGGCCGCTCCCACAAATCCTCGTAGCGCGCGATCCGGCTCTCGCCGCAGCGCAGCCAGCAAATCGACGTGTGCAGCAGGAGGTAAAAGCCGTGCTCGACGAACCGCCGCGTGTGCTCGCCATAGTCCTCCCCGCAGTCCAGAAGCATCGATGCCGCCTGCAACGGATCGCTCGTCGGCTGCTCCCCCATGTCCCGCACGTAGTGTCGCAGCGAAACCAGCACGTCGGCCGGATGCCGCATCAAGGTGATGAAAAGCACGCCGCTCGCCCGCGCCCGCTCCAGCAAATCGGCCTGCGGCTGATAATGCTGATGGCCCACCCAGCGCGGCCCGAACGAATCCCAGTCGTCCGCGCGATGCTCGGGCTGCAGTTCCACGACCGACAGGCCATAGACCTCCGCCAGCAGAAATTTCAACCACGTGTTCCCGGTCTTCGGCGTGCCCGCGATGATGATTTTCAACGGGCTCTCCGCGTCGAAAGCGCCGCCGTTCGAGTCGCCGCGGAAATTTTCGCGATTGCGCGCCGATTTGCCGGAGGAATCCACGGTGTAATTTTCCACGGTTGTCGCCAGAGCACGCGAACCCCATTCGCTGCACCCCGACGCTGCTCCGACGCCACGCCGCGAAAAAAGTTACCGCCTAATTTGAATGCGGCGGACGCAGACGCTCCACGCGTGTCTCATCCGTTCACTTCGCCGACGATCGTGAACTCTTCGCGATCGTGGTAAAGATGACGCACGCGCGCCAGCCGCGCATGCCGCGCGAATGGTGAGTCGCCCGCGCTTAGCTCGCGCAGCAACGCGATCGGATCAACGCGTCCAAACTTTAAATTCACGATGAAGCGCGCGCACCAACCGCCAGCCAGCCATCGATCAACGATGGACCGCATGACGTGATGCGGCTCCTCGACCAAATCGCAGAGCAGCCAGTCGAACGCCACGCCAGCCGTCGGTGAAAATTTGAAGGCATCCTCGCGCCGGTGCTCGATGCCCGGGTGATCGAGCGCACCGCCCTTGAGCGGGCCGTTGTCGATCGCGAGCACGCGCGCGCCTCGTTTCGCCGCACTGTAACTCCAGCCGCCCGGCGCCGCGCCGAGATCGCACACCGTCTCGCCCGCCGCCGGCTCGCGACCGAGGACGAGATAGGCCTCCTCGACCTTCAAATAGCTGCGCGACGGCGCCAGCGGATCGTCCGCCATCCGCCGCTGGCCGTGGTTCCACGCCTCGCGCGCCACGAGCGCCCGCCCGAAGTCCGCAAAAAAAACAAACAGCCCGCGCGCCGGCCCGATCCCGCGCGCTCGTTCGTCCGTCGCAAGCTTCGCCACGCGTGAGAGTTTTTTCTTCAACAGCTCGCCGAACGCCGCCTCCACCGCCGCCACGCGCCGGCCCAGCCCGACCACTTCCGCCGGCCCCAGCCACACGCAGGGCCACGCCGCCTCGATGCGTTCGCCGCGCAGGCTGGCCAGAAAAAAATCCGCCACGCGCTGCGCGAGCGCGTTGACCGACTCGCCCCGCACCTCCGCCGGATCAAGCAGCGTGAGATGCGGAAACACCAAATCCTCGAGCGGCAGCGCGCGATCCGCCCGCACCCAGCCGGGTCCGTTTTCGCCCGCCGTCGCACCGTGCAGTTCCGCCAGCTCGCGCGCGAGCAGCGCCTCGAATCCAGCCTGGCACGTCAGCAGCATCTCCGCGACCGTGCCCGCGCCGCGCACCGCGTCGATGCAAAACCTCCGGGCGTCAATGCCTCACACCAGTTCGCACGTGCCGCCCATGCAGGCCACGGCCGCCTTGAGTTGCGTCTCGTCCGACGCCTCGCGCATCGCCGTGTAATCGACGCGATATGGCCGCAGCGAATTCCATTTCGCCACGTCGGCCTCGGTGGAAACTTCCTCGCGCGGCGCCTGCGCGTAGGCTTTGTCGCCCGCGTCCTGCAGCAGCGAAATGCCCGTGAAATAGCGGCGGTTCGCCCAGATGAAATCGGCGACCTCGTCCCATTCGTCCGGCCGCACCGAGCAGGTGTTGGACACGTTGTGATGCAGGTCGGGCGAGCGCGAGTGCGGATCGCCGCCGGGGATCACCCACGACTGCTGCACAAGTTTCACCAGCTCCAAAAACTGAATCGCTGTCAGGTCCTTCCGCAGAATCGCCTTTTTCGGCGCCTCGACGGGAAAGATGATCACGTCGTCCGTGTCGGGATTATAGACCGAGGTTTCGGCCATTTGCGGATTCGCCGCCTTGAAGAACGCAAACACCGGCTCCTTCCGATTCGCCTGCACGCGCCGGAAATAACGGCGCGCGTGGTGCGGATGAATTCCGGACGCCGCATTCAGGATCAGCGACGCCGTCCCCTCCGGCTTGCACGTCGTGAGCTTCGCCGCCGGCCGGATGCCGATCAGCGCGGCCACGGTCCGGTTCGCCGCGCGGCAGAGTCGCGCGCCGTTCGTGAGGACTTCCTGGTCGAACAACACGCTGGGATTGTCCATGAACCCGCAGATCGACACGCCGAGCAGCGCATCGTGCTCGTTGATCAGCCGCGTGATCGGCCCGAGATACGGCATGTCCGTGTAGGCCGCCTGCAACGTCCCGATCGCCGCCGCGAAAATGCACGCGCGGTAAAACGCCGCCTCCGTCGTCGCCGCCTGCCCGTTGATCGTCGTGAGATTGCAGTGCTGAAACCCTGACAGCCGGGTCGTCCCCGGCAGATCGCCTTTATAGTTGTCGCGCAGCAAACTGCTCAACTCCTCCGCGGAGAGCGCCCAATCGACGACCGGCAGCAGGTTGATCTCGGCGCACGGATTGCAGCCGGCGTCCGGGTGGTCGTTGAAAAAGAAACCCGGCTCGCCGAATTCCTTCTGCGCGCGGAAAAGTTTGCGGAAATGCTCGGCGTTCTTGTCGCTGCGCGAGAGGACGGCCGAGTTGTTCGATGCGGAGCGCTGCGGGTTTTTGTCGAACCAGTTTCCCGTCTTCGCGTTCATCATCTCCTCGTCGTCGGGCGAGAACAGGCAGATCGTCGCCGAGCGCCGGATGCCACCCGCGAGCACCGCCTTCGCGATAAACATGTTGATGTCATACACCTCGATCGGCCGCAGCGCGCGGCCCGCGGCGTCCTCTAGGATGCGCTCCACGCGGACGAGCGCCTTCTTCAACGGCAGATGCCCGGGCGCCTTGCCACCCGACGTTCGCAAAGACGCGCCGCGCGGCCGGATTGCCGAGTAGTCGAACTCGATTTTTTTCCCTTCGTAGAACGACGTTAACAGCGCGTGCAACGCGTCCGCCCAGCCCTCAATCGTGTCGGCGATGTGATAGTGCCACGCAGGCAGATCGTTTTCCGCGCCGCGCACCGGCAGCGGCGGCAGCATCGCGATGTGATGCTTCTGCACCGAGAAGCCGACGCCGCAGCCGCTCAACAGCAGGAAAAAATACTCGCGGAAAAACTCCACGCGATCGACGTTCGAGAAGCTGCAGTTGAACATCCGGCTGTGGTTTTTCAGGATCGCCTCGCCGCCGAACTGCATCGAGCGCATGCTCGGCAAAACCTTTTTCGCCGTCACCTGTGCGAACGCCTCGCCGACGATCTGGTCGAGCCGCTGCCCGCCGAGCGCGCGGGCGAGCAGGTCGGCGTTTTTTCCGGCGAGTTCGGCGATGTCCGCCGGCAGCGTCCGCGGCACCTGCCGGTCGAGTTTGGTTTTGAAAAACGCCAGGTGCATGTCGCGCACGCGCTCGACGCCCTCGGAAAAAATCTCGCGCCGGCCCAGCTCCGGCCGGTAGCGCGCGTATTTCGCCATCGCGATGTAGTCGGCCATGCCGTTGTCGGCGTAATGGACTAGCCGCCGCTCCGCGTGGCGCGCCCGGTAGAGCATGTAGGCGCGCGCCACCTCCCAATGCCCCGACGCCGCGATCGCCTTCTCGACCGCGTCCTGCACCTGCTCGATCGTCGGATGCTTGCCGTCGCGATAGTGCAGCTCGAGCATCTGCGAAACCGCCGCGGCGATTTTCGTGACTGCAATGAACGTGTCGCTCTCGAGCCCGAAGCACGCGAGCATGTCGTCGCGGTAGGGATTCGGCGCGTTGTCGGTGCGGACCTCGTGAAACGCCAGCGCGATCGCGCGCGTGACCTTGTTCAGGTCGAATCGCGCGCGCGAACCGTCGCGCTTGACGACCATCCGCGCGTCGGCCGCGATCGCGCGGTCGAGCAATTGCGCGCCTTTGCGCAGCACAGCGGGTTCGCTGGTGGATTGGATTTTCGGGTGAACGGACACGGCAGTAGAATTCATGGAGAAAAGAAAATGGGCGGTTCCGGACGCGCGGGTCCGGCTTACTGAATCGAGCCGAACGAGCACGCGCGCCGCGGCAAAAGCGGCGCCGGATCACCCGCTCTGGTGCAGCCGCCCCACGTCACAGCCGACTCAAGAGAGTCGTCAGCGGTGCGTGAAATCGGCGAAGGCGAGTGGAGCATGGGCAGGTCGGATGACAAAAAATGGGACGGCGAAATTTCCAAATCCCGAAGACAAAGAAATAACGGAGTGCCACTACCAGTCGCGGTCGACGTGCACGTCAACCTCTACCCGTTGTGGTGCTCGAACTATAACGCGATTTGATGGCTTCGGCAAGAAGCGCCCGCTCTCCTCGACGCGCACACGAAAAAATGGCTTCGCATGCCTCGTGCCAAACCTGTCTGCTATGCCCGTCATGCGCGTGCTCCTCGCCTTCGACAAATTCAAAAACGCGCTTTCCGCCCGCGCAGCGTGCACGATCGCTGCGGAGGCTTTGCGCGCCGCGCATCCAACTTGGAAAATCGATTCCTGTCCGCTCACCGACGGCGGCGACGGTTTCGCCGAAATCCTCACGCGTGCCGCGAACGGGGAACTGCGTTCCATTTCCGTCGCCGGTCCGCGCGGCGCGCCGGTCGTCGCCGCACTCGGCCTCGTGTGGACGGAAAAAATTCCCGCTGCGGCCCGCCCGCAGCTCGATCTCGCACCCGATGACGCATCCGTTGCGATCGTCGAGATGGCCGCCGCCAGCGGGCTCGCACTCCTCTCTCCAGCGCAGCGCGATCCCTGGCTGACAACATCGCTCGGCACCGGCGAACTCATCGCCGCCGCCGCGAAAATGAACGCGAGCGCGATCCTCCTCGGCGTCGGCGGCAGCGCGACCAACGACCTCGGTCTCGGCGCGCTCGCGGCGCTCGGACTGGGGTTCCACTCGGCCGCCGGCGAGAAAATTTATCCGCCGGCACCTGCGCGTTGGAACGACATCGCGAGCATCGCTGGCGCCGTTTCCCCGACGCTGCCGCCGATTCGCATCGCGTGCGATGTCTCGAATCCTCTCCTCGGTCCGCGCGGCTGCACCACGGTTTTCGGCCCGCAAAAAGGTTTGCGCGCCGCCGATCGCTCACGCCTCGAACACGCGAGCGCGCGGCTCGCGCTCATGCTGTGCGCACACTCCGGCCAGCCCGACATCTTGATGGACGCGCCGGGTGCTGGCGCGGCGGGCGGGATCGGCTTCGGCCTGATGGCCGCCGCGCGCGCCAAACTGCTGCCGGGCTTCGACCTTATCGCCGCGTGGCTCGATCTCGAAACGCGCATCGCTGCGGCGGACATCGTCATGACGGGCGAAGGCCGGTTCGACGAAAGTTCGCGCGCCGGCAAGGCTCCCGGCGCAGTCGCGAGCCGCGCGCTCGCGCTCGGCCGGCGCGTCCACATTTTCGCCGGTGAAATCGCCGCCGTCATCGCACCGCCATTCATAGCGCACGCGATCACGCCGCCCGGCGAGCCACTCGAGCACGCGTTGCGCGAAGCCGGCGCGAATCTCGCCGCGGCGATCCGGCGCGCGTTTTGAATTCCTGTTTTTCGACTCGCCCCGGGAAACGACTCGACGGGCCCGCACCTCGCCGCAATCTCATCGCCACATGCCCGGTTCGCACCGCCTGTTTTTTCCCCGCCAATTCTGCGCCACGCTCGCCCTGCTGTTCGGCGTGTTCGGATGCAGCGCGAGCCAGCCGCCACGCAAGCCCAACGCCGGCGCCGCTCTTGGCGCGATACCGCCGATTGCGCAGCCCGCAACCGCGCGCACCGTCGCCACAACCCCGACAATCGTGTTTCCCGTCATGCTCGGTATCGACGTGCTCGAGTCGCGGGGCTTCAACGCGATTGTGGGGAAGCGCGTTGGCCTGCTTACGCACCCCGCCGGCGTGAACCGCCGCGGCGAGAGCACCATCGACGTGCTGCGCCGCGCGCCCGGCGTGAAACTCGTCGCCCTTTATGGACCCGAGCACGGCATTTACGGCAATGCGCTCGCCGACGTGATTGTTAACGACACGACCGACCGGCGCACGGGTCTGCCGGTGTTTTCCGTTTATGGAAAATTCCGCAAGCCGACAAAAGCGCAGCTCAAGGGCATCGACGCGATGGTCATCGACCTGCAGGACATCGGCACGCGCAGCTACACGTTTGTCAGCGCGATGAAGCTCACGATGGAGGCGTGTTTCGAAAACAACATCGAAGTCATCGTGCTCGACCGTCCCAACCCGCTCGGCGGCCTGAAGGTTGACGGCCCGCCGCTCGACGCGAAGTGGACCAGCTACGTCGGCGAATTCCGCGTGCCTTACGTGCACGGCCTGACGATCGGCGAACTCGCGCGCATGGCGAAGGAGGCGCCCGGCGTGCTCAACGTGTCCGACGCCGTGCGGGCGCGCGGGCGCCTCACCATCGTCCCGATGCACGGCTGGCGCCGCGCGATGCGCTGGCCAGAAACCGGTCTGAACTGGATTCCCACGTCGCCCTTTGTCCAGGATTTCTCCTCCGTGGAGGGTTATCCGATGACGGGACTCGGCTGCTACGTCGGCGGATTCCAGCACGGCGTCGGCCAGCAGTATCCGTTTCGCGGCATCTCGCACAAGACCGCGAAAATCGACGTGGTCGAACGCGAACTCCGCGCGCTCAATCTGGCCGGCCTGCAATTCCGCCGCGTGAGCGCGCCCGATCGCAACGGCAAACCCGCCGTCGGCCTCTACGCCGAGATCACCGACTACGACGAATGGCAGCCGACCGAGCTGAGTTTTTACCTGATGAAGCTCGCGTGCAAACTGGAGCCGAAAAATCCATTCGCGCCCGCGCCCGGCCGCGATTTCAGCGGCTTCCTGCGCCACATGGGCTCCGAGGAATTCCTGCGCGCGCTCCAGCGCGACGGCGCGAAGACCAATGTCGCCACGTTCCTCGCCGAATGGCGCAAGCACGCGCAAGTCTATCAGGAACAGAGCAGGCGCTACTGGCTGTATCAGTAGCGCGGTTCTCGTTTGCACGCGCCGGCTCGCGCTGCTCGAATCGGGTCATGCCCGCGCAACGCTTCCCCCGTTTCGGCGCCCGGCTGTCGCCTTGGCTCGCCGTTCTGCTGCTGCTCGCCGCGCCGTTCGCCGCTCACGCGGCGACCGCGCCCGCTTTCGATCCCGTCGCCGCGACCGCAAACTACATCGCCTCGCTGCCCGCCGCCGCCCGCGCGAAATCGGACGCCTACTTCGAAGGCGGCTACTGGCTGCCGGTCTGGGACCTGTTGATCAGCGTTGTTCAAGTTTGGTTCGTGCTTCGCTTCCGCATCGTGCAACGTCTGCGCGACTGGGCGCTCGCGGAAAAAACCACGCGCCGGCTTCTGTCTGCGTTCGTCTTCGTGCTCGGTTTCGCCGTCGCGGTGCTCGTGCTCAAGCTCGCGACCGGCACGTTGCCCGCGTGGTTCGGGATCGCGCGATTCGCCGTCGGCATGATCGCCGGCGGATTCGTGGCGTTTTTTCTCCTGAAGGCGCGCGTTGCCGCGTGGGCGCTGCGGCCGAATCTCCACCGCTATCTCGGCGGCGTGTATTTCATCGCGCTGTTCGCGGCGCTGGCGTGGGTGCTCAATCTGCCGTGGGCGCTCTACACCGATTTTTTTCGCGAACACGCGTATGGACTTTCCAACCTCACGCTCGGCGGCTGGTTCGGCGAAAGCCTGAAGGGTCTCGCCGTCAACGCCGTGATGTTGAGCCTCGTCGGCTCGCTGCTCTACCTCGGCATCCGCCGCGCGCCGCGGCGCTGGTGGCTGATCGCGAGCGGCGCGACGCCGTTCCTGTTTTTGCTCCTGATCGTAATCACGCCGGTTTTTCTCGCACCGATTTTCAACACCTACCGGCCGCTCGCCGACGCCAAAGTCCGCGACCCAATCCTCTCGATGGCGCGCGCCAACGGCGTGCCCGCGGACAACGTCTATGAATTCGACGCCTCGAAACAGACCAACCGCATCAGCGCGAACGTCAGCGGCGCGCTCGGCACCATCCGCGTCTCGCTCAACGACAATCTCCTCAATCGCTGCACGCCTGCCGAGGTGCAGGCCGTGATGGGCCACGAACTCGGCCACTACGTGCTCAACCACTCCTACAAGCTCGTGATTTATCTTTCGCTGCTCGCCGTCGCCGGCTTTGCCTTCGCGCATTGGGCGTTCGGATTCGTGCAACGCCGCTGGGTCGCCGCGCGCGGCGTGGGCGGCATCGACGACTTCGCCGGCCTGCCGATTCTGCTGGCGGCGCTCAGCGCGTTCATGCTGCTCGCGACGCCGGTGCAGAACACGATCGTCCGCACCACCGAAGCCGAGGCCGACATCTTCGGCCTGAACGCCGCGCGCGAACCCGACGCCTTCGCCACCGTCTCGCTGAAACTCTCCGACTACCGGAAAATCTCGCCCGGCCCGCTGGAGGAATTCGTGTTCTTCGATCACCCGAGCGGTCGCAGCCGAATCCTGATGGCGATGCGCTGGAAAGCCGAGCACCTGCCTCCGCCGGCGGCGGTTGCGAAATAGCCCTCGCGCTCGCGGCGCGACAAATTTCGCGCAGCTTTTTGAAGGGCTTTCCGCGCTCCGGGTGTTATGTGAACTGAAGCCGGCAGCCTTTCGCGCACCATGAACTCACCACCCGATCCGCTTGATCCGCTCCTCGATCACTGGTCCGAAACTCCCGAACCGTCGCCCCGGCTCGCGTCCGAGGTGTGGCGGCGCATCGCGCTGGCGGAGGAAACGCAGCACGAGCCGCACGGTTTCCGCGCGGTGGTCGAGGCGTGGTTTTCGCGGCCGCCGTTTGCGGTGATGTTCGTCGCCAGTTGCGCACTGCTCGGGCTGTTCCTCGCCGAGCTGCGCGTGAACATTCAACAGCGCGAGCGCAGCGCGCAGCTCGCGCGCAGTTACGTGCAATTGATTGATCCGCTCATCAAGGCGGAGCCGCTCGCCCGCCAGCCATGAAGCGCACCGTCTTCACCCTGCTGCTCGGGCTCGCCGTCGGCGTCGGCGCGCACACGGTCTATTTTCAAATGCACCGGCCCGCCGGGCTCGATTCCCTCGACGGCCAGCTCGCCTGGATCAAGGACGAGCTCAAGCTCACCGACGCGCAATACGCGCGGATCAGGGAGCTGCACGAAGCCTCCAGCCCGCGGCTGCGTGCGCTCGCGGCCGAGGTCGCGCGCATGCAGGACGAATTCGCCGCGTTCGAGAACACGCGCCGCACGTCCGACCGCGTCGATTTCCTCGAGTTCGCCCAGTTCGTTGAAACGCGGCGCGCCATCAACCGCCAGTGCCTCGAATCCACGCGCCAGCTCGTGCTCGCCACGGCCGGCGTCATGACCCCGCAGCAACGCGCCCATTACCTCGGCATCGTGGCGGCGGCCGAACCTTTCAAGGAACAGCGGATCAACTGAGCGCCACCCCGCGCGTCGTGTCCACCGACCCCGCCATCGACCGCGCCAGCCTCGCCGCCCTCCAACATGGCGACACGACGGCGTTGAACCGGTTGATCGCGCGCTGGCAGCGCCCGCTGATCAGCTACGCCTACCGCTATCTCCAGAATTCCGCCGACGCGCACGACCTGGTCGCCAACGTGTTCGTCCGGCTCTACCAGCAGCGCACGCGCTTGCGTGAGGACACGAATCTCTCGGCGTGGCTTTTCACCACGCTGACGAATCTTTGTCACAACCACTATCGCTGGCGCCGCCGCCACCCGACGGTTCCGCTCGATCCGGCCGCCAGCGATGACACCGGTGCCACTTGGGCACCAGCCGCGGGCGAGATCGCCGCCGACCAGCCCGGACCCGCCGCGGTGCTTGCGCAAGACGAGGCACTCGACGCCGTGCGCGCCGCGATCGACGTGCTGCCCCACGACTTAAAAGTGACGGTGCTGCTGCACCACTACGAAAACCGCTCGTATCGCGAGATCGCCGAGATCACCCGCTGCTCCGAGCGCGGCGTTGAAACCCGGTTGTATCGCGCCCGCCAGCAGCTGCGCCAGGCGCTCGCCGGTTTTATCCGCGAGGTCTCGAGCTGCTAACGCTCACTTCGTCGGAAGCGGGGAACGGATCGGGGATCGAAGTTGCCGTGCCTTTTGCGTGGAGTTCGCGTGGAGACAAGAAACAGGGCCGGGTTCGACCGGCCCTGTCTTGAACAACTACACACACTAATAATTTTTCGGAAGTATGTGCCTAGCGTAAACGCTGGAATTTGACAACCGTGGCACCTGCTTCAAGTTGATGGGAGTAAACGGAGTTTTTACTAACCTTAAACAGGATACCAGCTACGCTGTTTGACGACCGCACCGCTACGGTCAACCGTCGCCATCCACGCAAAGGTTGCTATCCAAGACGTAGGTTAAAGGCACCGGATAACTCGCTACGCCGCCTCTCTTGGCGGCGTTTCTGTTATCAGTTGCCTGACTCCGTTTACCCCCACTGGTAAGAACAGTGGTCAGGTTTTCCGCGGGCGTCCCGGCGTCGTTATCGTCTTTCGCCCCGTATCTCGCACGCCCGTCCTCTCTATCACCAGCGCCCGCTCGTCGCAGATCAGCACCCACGGCTTGACGCCCAGCGCCCGCCCCAAGCCTTCCAGAGTGCCGAGCGCCGGGGTCGACGTGCCGCCCAGCTCCAGACGCTGGTAGTATTTGTAATCGAGCCCGGCCCGCTCCGCCAACTGCTCCTGGGTCAGCCCGCGCTTGAGGCGCAGAGCGCGCACCATCCGGCGGAAGGCGGCGTAGGGAACGGTTGGCATCCCGCAGCGTAGCAGTGCCCGGCGCGCCAAAACACCTGACTAGATCGCTGTGTTTTTCAGTTTACATGCGCGGCTAGCCGGCTCACGATGCGTCGTATGGAAGACGCCACCCTCGACCTGGGTTCATCGTTCATCATCTTTGGGTTCATCATGACGACCCTGCTTGTCATCGCCAGCAGCGTGTGGGTCGCCCGGGATGCCAAGGCCAAGCAGATCCCGATCACCGGCAGCGACTACAACTTGAACACGGGAGCCGCAGCATGGTTTATCTCCTGCCTCCTCTTATGGATCGCGACGTTCCCCTACTACCTCTACCGTCGCGCTGCGGTGATGTCGGCTCGCGCCGTCCCGACGCCTAAGCCGGGACAACCTGACGTCGAGCAGGAGCTGAGAAAGATCGCGAAGCTGCGCGACGACGGTCTCGTCACCGCGGCCGACTACGAGGAGAAGAAGCGGCTGCTACTCGGTCTCTAGTGCCGTGTCAGAGCAGCGGAAGTCCGGCGGATGTGGGTGCGCGGCGGTGGGAGCCGTGGTGGCCGTCATCGTGTGGCTCGCGTGGCCTGACCCGGATTCAAGCCGCATCAGTGGAAACGCGGTGAGCCAACTGCCGACCCGCGCCGAGTGGACTCAGAAGGTGGCGGCCGGCCCCAACGGCCAGCTCGTGCAGTTTGGCAACCTCCTCGTCGGGCGTGACGACCTCTACCGCGCGGTCGGACCGCCGTCGAACACGGAGATGATCGGCACCGACGTCTATCTGTATTGGCAGTGTGCTGACGGCACGGTGCAGGTGGTCGCGCCGCGGAGCGCGTTTGAAGTTCAGGGGGTCGTCACAGGACGGATCAACACCTACTAAGCTCTATCGATTGACGAGAATGAAAACTTTCATCGCCGTGCTTGCTTCCATGCTGCTCCTCACGGGTTGCGGCTCCGCTAAGCGGATCGGCATCGCACCTGCTGATCTCGTTTTCAAGAAATGGGTGTATGTGAACGCCTACCAAGAAGAGGTGGGAAAGGTCATCGCAGAACAGATGAACGCAATTGGCGGAGCGCAAAATATCTCCATTGGCACCAACGGGCAGTTAATAGCGGCGCGAATTGGTGACGCAGAAGCTCAGATGCGAGTGCGCTATTTGAAGGACGGGATGCTATGGGACGTTGCACCCGGGACAGAAGTAACGGTATTAAGCTACCTAGATCATACCGGCAGAAAAACGGAGCCCAAGATAGAGGCAGACCGCTACTACGCTCAAGACGGGAGCCTTTTGATCGTCAGAATCAAAGGTGCTTTTGGTGAAGGCTACACCGCTTTGTCTCGTGTCGATCAGCTTAAATAACCTCTGTTCTTAAAAGCGCTCGGACCTGCGCCAAGAAAAACGCCGCCCGTAGGGGCGGCGTTAAAATGGAGGCTACACGGTAGTCAGCCGTATCCTACTTCGTGGCATGGGTGCCTTTCGCGTTAAGGTTGGAAAGAAACCGGTGCCGGTTGATGGATTTGGCGTGGGTCCGAGCCCAGATTTTGGCGCCAATCTTTCGTCAAACCGGCTGATGTCAAATTAAGGTTGGCGTCATCCGTCGTTGCGCCAGCGTTCTACTCTTGGATGCCAAAGCGACCGCATAAGAAGGCTGGGCCAAAGTCCGAGCGGCTCGTCATCGCTGAGCGCGACTGGACGACGGCCGTGCGGCGCTCGTTCGCCAAAAAGAAACCGCCGAAGAAGCAATCACGCCCGTAGCATCAGCCGCTTGCCGTCGGCCCCGCGGATCGCCGTGACGGTCCGGTCGCCGTCATTCAGCCGGCGCGTGTTCCAGCGAAAGTCGAACTCGGCTACGTAGCGGTGCAGGTGCTTCCTCGACACCGCGTGGTAGGTGCCGATGAGCCCGCGCTTCAAGATCGCGAAGGCGGACTCCGCCGTGTTGGTGTAGACGTCGCCCCGCGCGTATTCGCCCCGGCCGTGGCTCACGCTCTCGTGACCGCCGGCAAAGTCGGCTGTGGTGCCGCGGTAGGCGGAGAACTCGTCGGTGATGATGCGGGCCTCCGGGTCGATCCGCTCGCGCATGGCGCCCCGCAACGTCCTGCCGGTCACGTCGGCGACAACCTGGCGGCGGATGTCGCCGCCGCGCTCCACCATCGCAAACACCGGGGTCTTGGCGGTGCCGCGCCCGCGTTTCCGCACGATCCCGCTTCCGCGGCGCGGCTTCCCGCCCACGTAGGTCTCATCGCACTCCACGGTGCCGGTCAGCGGCGCCGTTGGAGCCGGGTCGGGTGTCATCGCGAAGCGCACGCGGTGCATGAGAAAGAGGGCCGACTTGTAGGTGATCTGACAGTGCCGCTGGATCTCGCGTGCGCTCACGCCCTTCTTTGACGAGCACGCGCGCCAAAAGGCGTAGCACCAGTGGCGGAGCGGCAGCCGCGACTCCTCGTAGACCGTGCCGGTGCGCACCGTGTATTGCTCCCCGCAACCGCGGCAGCGCCAGCGGTAACCGCGATGCCGGGTGCCGCCGCGCGCGGTCATCTTGTAGACGTTGCTGCCCGTGCAGCGCGGGCAAGACGGACGATCACCCCAGCGCTGCTGCTCCATGAACTCGACCGCGGCGGCCTCGTCGGCGCAGGCGTGTGGGATCGCGGTGACGATCTCTGAACGAGCTAGTTCCGGATGCTCTTGCTGTTCTCGGCTCATGCCCAGATATGATACCTAGCTCAAGGGCGGTGCACAGCCCGAAACAGGTTAAATTTTGTTGTTTGCACGGGACTAGGCTGTGCTATTCTAAGATGGCTCAGGACGGGACTCGAACCCGCGTGCCCTTCCAGGCGGCAGCTCCCAAAGCTGCTGTGTATACCAGTTCCACCACCTGAGCTTTTCGAGCCCCTGCCGCTCCAAACGGCAGGGGCTAAATTTTTAGATCGGCCGGGAAATTAGGGCCGCGTTCAAAGTAGATCGCCTCGCCTTCGATCGTCCGGGTCAGCGTTTCCATCTCACGCTGGCGGCGCAGGATGGTGTTGAAGCGCGGGAGAAAGTCAGAGCGCTTCACGTCGTGACCGGCTTGCGCCAACCGCTCGCGGAGTTCTCGCTTCCTAATACGTCCGGCTACGCGGCTGAAGACGCTCAGAACATCGCGCGTCTTGAGCAACAACGGCTCGTTAAAACCGGTAGCTGCGGAGTTTCCCAGCGCCCGGTTGAGCCCGTCGAGGATCGCTTGCTCTCGCGTCAGCGCGAGCTTCGCCTGTTCAACCCGCGTAACTTGGCGTTTACGCGCCGCCCTGATTTCATCAAGCCGATGTTCATCTACCATGCGCCCAAGCTAGGGAGTTTTTGCTAGGTGTCAAGATAGGACTACGGTAGCTCTATCCGATAGACCTCCTTGACAACGACCAGGCTCACCCCACGTTTAGAGAAGCGAGTAAACGGAGTTTTTCACCCTTTGATACGGACACCGAGCTGCACGCTAGCTGACGTCACACCACTAACGGTAAAATGCCGTCAACCAAGCAAG
>Ga0265313_10001114_pt1 | contig 25692 bp, 29 predicted proteins | sample 4123metaG_FD_203122 | JGI IMG/M metagenome (GOLD analysis project Ga0265313, IMG submission 203122) | Rhizosphere microbial communities from Carex aquatilis grown in University of Washington, Seatle, WA, United States - 4-1-23 metaG | ecosystem: Host-associated > Plants > Roots > Rhizosphere >...
GAACACCCAAAGACAACGGGAGCGTGCGTATGGCCAAGGGATACTGGATCGTCCGGATCACTGTGAAGGACGAGGCGAAGTATGATGCTTATCGGGCTATCAATGGCGAGGCGTTCCGCAAGTATGGTGGCCGTTTTCTGGTGCGCGGCGGGAACTACGACAATCCGCTGGGCGCGGCGCGGCCGCGCAACGTGGTGATCGAGTTTCCGAGCTACCAGGCGGCGATCGACTGCTATCGTTCGCCCGAGTATCAGCGCGCCATCGCCGCGCGTGGCGACGGCGCGGAAATCGATCACATCACTATAGAAGGCTATGAGGGGCCGCAGCCGACAACCGGATCCCAGGCTCCGTCGTGACCACCGGCCGGGGAGACTTCTGCTTCACGATTGACCGCCGTTGGGCGAAGTTGCCGGCGAACAAGCGGTTCGGTACCACGCACGGCATCGCGGAGGACAGCGCGGGCCGCATCTTCGTCTTCCACACTGCGCCGGAATGCGTCTTCCTGTTCTCGCCGAGCGGCGATTTTCTGGGATCGTGGGGTGCCGACTATTTCGCCGGCGCGCACGGAATGGACATCCGCCAGGAAGCCGAGGGTGAGTTTCTCTATCTGACTTCAAGCAGCGCCGGCGTCGTGGTGAAGGCGACGCTCGCCGGCGAGGAAGTCTTGCGGCTGGGGAAACCGCCCCGACCGGACATTTACGATGGCAACCGTACCTACCAGCCGACCGAGACAGCAGTCGCGAAAAACGGGGACATCTTCGTCGCCGATGGCTACGGCCAATACTGGGTGCATCATTTTTCGCCGCGCGGCGAATATATCGCCTCGTTCAACGGCGCGCCGAACACATTGGACAATCCGCACGGCATCGGGATCGACACGCGCTCGGGCGACGAGCGCCTGCTTGTCGCCGACCGCGGACATCACGTGCTGCGCACGTTCGATTTGAACGGACGCCCGCTCGACATCATCGACGCGGGTCTGCGCTTTCCGTGCTCGGCCGTACAGTCGGGCGATTTTCTGTATGTTCCCGATCTCCACAGCCGGGTGACGGTACTTGACCGCGCCGATCGGCCCGTGGCGCAGATCGGCGACTGGCCGGGGCGATGGGAAGCACCGGGGTGGCCGAATCTTGCAAACGACGATGGCGGCGAGCGGGTCTCATCGCCGCACGACCTCGCGATCGATGCCGCCGGCAACATTTACCTCGCCGAGTGGCACTCCGATGGCACTGGCGACGTCGCCAAGCTCACACGCTTGGCGCGCTGACGCGTGATCGCCGCCGCTCCGGACCGTTTGCCCCGGATCAATTCACGATTTTATCGAATCGCGACTTGATCTCGATTCCTTCGCTTTCCGCAATTCCGGACGGAAAAGTGGTGTCCACTTTTCCTGCAATTGCTCTAGCGGCGGGGCGCAGCTATACCCCGCCAGCGAGCTTCATCTAACCACAGAGTGACTGGTCATGGCCGACATGCGGCTGATCGTGGTCGGCGCCGCCGGGCGCATGGGGCGAACACTGGTTCGCATCATCTCCGAGATGCCGGGCGTGACGCTTGCCGGCGCGATCGAGCGGGAAGGCGCGGCCGAAATCGGGCGCGATGCCGGCGATCTGGCCGGGGTCGGCGCCAACGGCATCGCCGTGACCGCGGATGCCCTGCCGGTGTTCGCCAAGGCGGACGGCGTGCTCGATTTCACCACGCCGGCGGCCACGATCGCATACGCCGAACTCGCGGCGCAGGCGCGCATCGTCCATGTCATCGGGACCACCGGATTTTCGACAGACGATAACGCGAGGATTGCTGCCGCCGCGCGCCACGCGGTGATCGTCAAGTCCGGTAACATGAGTCTCGGCATCAACCTTCTGGCAGCGCTGGTGAAGCAGGCGGCGCGGGCGCTCGACGCCAGCTTCGACATCGAGGTGCTGGAGATGCACCATCGGGCCAAGGTCGACGCACCCTCGGGTACCGCGCTCATGCTCGGACGGGCGGCGGCGGAAGGCCGCGGCATTGCGCTCGACGAGCATTCGGTGCGCGCGCGCGACGGCATTACAGGACCACGCAAGCGCGGCGAAATCGGCTTTGCGACGCTGCGCGGTGGCTCGGTGATCGGCGAGCACAGCCTCGTGTTCGCCGGCGACGGCGAGACGGTGACGCTCTCGCACTCGGCTTCGGACCGCGCACTGTTCGCGCGCGGTGCGCTGAAGGCGGCGCTGTGGGGGCGCGACAAGAAGCCCGGTCTCTACGCGATGTCGGATGTGCTTGGACTCGCCTGAGATAAATTGCGGAGACAGAAGCGATGAGCGAACGCCTGCTGGTGCTCGTCCGCCATGGACAGAGCGAGTGGAACCTGAAGAACCTGTTCACCGGCTGGCGCGATGTCGATCTTTCGCCAAAGGGCGTCGATGAGGCCAAAGCGGCCGGCAAGATATTGAAATCCAACGGTTTATCGTTTGATGTCTGCTTCACCTCGGCGCTGAAGCGGGCGCAGCGCACGCTCGATCTCATGCTCGACGAGCTCGGCCAGACGGGCCTGCCGATCACACGCGACCTGGCGCTCAACGAGCGCGACTACGGCGACCTGTCCGGCCTCAACAAGGACGATGCCCGCGTCAAGTGGGGCGAGGAGCAGGTGCACGTCTGGCGGCGCTCGTACAACGTGGCGCCGCCCGGCGGCGAGTCGTTGCGCGACACCGGCGCGCGCGTGTGGCCATACTATCTCCACACCATCCAGCCGCACGTCCTGCGCGGCGAGCGCGTGCTGATCGCAGCGCACGGCAACTCGCTCCGCGCACTCATCATGGCGCTCGACGGCATGACGCCGGACGAGATCATCAAGTTTGAACTCGCGACGGGCGAAGTCGTGGTCTACCGCCTCAACGCGGACTCGTCGGTGGCGCAGAGAGAGATTCTCAAAGGCTGACAAGCCTCGCTACAGCGCCAGTTCCCAGGTCTGGCCGACGAGATCCTTGCCGAAGCTTTTGTGGCGCCCCTGCGAGATGAGGCGGAAGCCCGCGCTCTCATAGATGTGGCGGGCGGCCGACAGAACATCGTTGGTCCACAGCGTCAGCGTGCGGTAGCCGGTACCGCGCGCAAACGCGATGCACTCGTCGACCAGACGTCTGCCCAGCCCAAGGCCGCGCGCTTCCGGCTCAACATAGAGCAGCCGGAGCTTGGCGATCTCGTCCGACTGTCTGACCAGAAACACCGAGCCGGCGATGACACCCTCTATCTCGGCGATCCACGCGCGCTCGCGACGGGCGTCGAAATTTTTCACGAACGCGGAGAGTATCTCGGCGACCAGCGCCTCGTAGGTTTCGTCCCAACCGTATTCCTCGGCGTAGAGTGTCCCCTGCCGATGGATGATCCAGCCGATATCGCCAGGCTGGTGGCGACGCAGAATGATCGCGGGCGGCGACTTCTGCGCCGGAGCCAGGGCGCGGGAAATCGTGCCCATTGCCGCGACGACGCGGCGGCGGGTGTCGGCGGAGAGCGGCGAGAGCAATGCGCCGACGGCTTCGTTCGATTTTTGCTCGAGCGGGGCAAATGACGCCCTGCCTGCTGCGCTGAGTGACAGCATCGTCTGGCGGCCGTCACTCTCCGAGGCGAGGCGATCGACGACACCACGCTCGCTGAGCGTCCGCAGAAGGCGGCTGAGATAGCCCGGGTCGAGAGACAATTCGGCGGCAATGGCGGCGGCCGTGGTTTTGCCGCGTGTCGCGAGCTCGTAGACGAGCCGCGCTTCGGGCAGCGAGAAGCCGCTGCCCAGCAGGTGTTCGTCCAGCGCGCCGACCAGGCGCGTGTAGAAGCGATTGAAGGCCCGGACGGCAAGGATATCGTTGCTAAAGTCACCCATCTAGTTGACATTAGCAATTATTTGCCCTTCGTCAATCCTCGCCGCCTAGAACGCCAGCTTCCCAGCCAATAATGGCCCGTTTGCGGGTCAGACCCCAGTGGTAGCCGCACAGGCTGCCGCCCTTGCCGAGCACGCGGTGACAGGGAACGACAAAGGATAGCGGATTGCGGCCGATGGCGGAGCCGACGGCGCGGGCGGCCGCGGGGCGGCCGATGTGGGCGGCGATATCGGAATATGTGGCGGCGCGGCCGAGGGGAAGCTTCAACAGGGTCTCCCAGACGCGCACCTCGAAATCGCTGCCGATCATGAAGATGCGGAGCGGACGGTCGGGTCGCCAGGTCTCGGGATCGAAGATGCGGGCCACGTACGGAGCGGTGGCCGTCGGATCTTCCCCGTAGGTGGCGCGCGGCCAGCGAGCGCGCATATCGGCAAGCACGCCTGCCTCCTCGCCATCGTCGGCAAAGGCAAGACCGGCAAGGCCGTGTTCGGTCACCATGAGCAGCGCGCGGCCGAAGGGAGAAGGATGGAAACCGTAGCTGATCGCAATGCCCTCGCCGCGCGCCTTGAAGGCGCCAGGGGTCATGGCATCGTGAGTGACGAAAAGATCGTGGAGGCGACCGGGGCCTGACAGTCCGACCTCGTAGCTGGCATCAAGCACGGAGGCGGCATCGGACAACAGGCCGCGGGCGTGATCGAGGGTCAGCGCCTGAACGAAGCCCTTCGGCGACAGACCCGCCCAGCGCGTGAACAAGCGCTGCAGGGCCAGCGGCTTCAGCCCGACCTCCTCGGCGATCAGGTCAAGGGAGGGCTGGTCGCGCCAGTGTGCCGAAATAAACTCGACCGCGCGGCGGACGATCGCGTAATCGCTCGTGCTTTCGACCTTTGCAGACATCGGGCGCGGCGCCTCGGCGATGGCAAGCGACATGGGAACACCTCCGCATAATGCATCCTGTAACCCATGAAATAAGACAGCGGCGCGGCGGTAACCACCCGATTCCTGCACGCTTTTGCTCAGGCTGCAGGAGCGGCGCGGGCGAGACGGAGCGCGGCGGTGAATTCCTCGGCAAAGCGCTCGCGTTCCTTCGGACCGACCAGATTGCCTACGGCGACGCGATGGTTCTGCCAGGCGATCGCCATGCGCAGGATGCCAAACTCGGGGTGGCGGTCGACCTCAAGCCGCGCCCAATAGGGGTTGAGGCCGGCCGATGCCGACCGGCCGTCGGGCGCGGTGCGCCGGACCGTCAGCAGCGAGCGGGTCATGTGGATTTCCTCGCTCGCCCGGCCCTGCCGGTAGCTCAGCCGGAAAGCGACGTAGAGCGCGGCGACGTCCAGCCCCATGAAACCCGGGACCGGCCAGGCGCCGAGACGCCAGAACGCAAGGCCGGTCAGCGACGACATGATCGCCATAACGGCCATCAGCAGGGCAAAACCGCGCCGGTCGAGCGAACGATGCGGGGTGAGCACGGCCGAAAAAATGAGCGGGTCAGCCGCGGCTGCGGCGTTGGCGGCGGTCATGGCGATGAGTATAGGAAACACGGCGCGGGATTCCCACGCGCGGTTTGGTCTCAGCCAGCCGCTCTCAGCCAGGCGGGGACGGATGAGCGAAGATAGCCAGAGCCAGCGCATCGACGCGGTCTTCCGGAACGGCAGCGTAACGGTGGTCGGCGTCGTTACGGGCTTTTCACTGACCTTCGTGACGGCATGGGCGGCCAACCCGGTCCCATGGCAACTGCACGACCTGTTCGGGATCGTGCCGCTTTCCGGCGGCGTCGTGCTGCAGCTCATATCGCTCACGGCTCTCCTTCACCCGGATTGCCTGGAGCGGCCGCGCTACGACCGCGCGATCAACGTATTCGTGGCGGGTCTGGTGTTCGTGGCGTTGGGGATCGCGATCGTGATCGCTTTCGACGCGCTGAAGCTCGCGGGGCGCGTCTGATTACGTCCTGTGGAGGGAGATTTTTCAGATGAACATCCGCAACGCACAGCAATGGCGCGGCCGGTTTCCCTATAACGAAATCATTTCTCTTCTCGAAGTGAACCGGCATTTCAATCTGGCTGAGAGCACATCGCACGATCTGACCCTCGGCGAGTTGCTCGATCTGGTGGGCCTCGAACAGATCCGTAGTCTGAAGCTCGGCTATGGCACGTCTGCCGGATCGCTGGAGCTGCGCGAAGCCATTGCCGAAATGTGCAACGTGCCGGCGGAACAGATCATCACGACGCAAGGCGCCGCGCTCGGTCTGTTCCTGCTGGCTTTCGAAACGTGCCGCCCCGGCGATGAAGCAGTGCTCGCCACGCCGTGCTTTCCGCCAAGCCGGGATTGCCTGACGGGCGCCGGTGTCACCGTGCGGGACGTCAAACTGTCGTTCGACAGCGGTTACCGCGTTGAGGTGGAAAAGATCGCGGCCGCCCTGTCGCCAGCGACAAGGCTGGTGAGTATCGCATCTCCCCAAAATCCGACCGGGGTGCAAATCACCCGCGCCGATGTCGAGAAACTCCTCGCAGTGATCGAAGTCGACGCGCCGCAAGCGCTGCTCTTCATCGACGAAACCTACCGCCCGGCCGCCTATGGCGACAATCCGGTAGTGGAAAGCTTCGCCAGCCTCGACCCGCGTATTGTCACCGGGGCCTCCGTATCGAAGGCGCTGGGCGCGCCCGGGCTGCGCACCGGGTGGCTCACGGTGGCGGATGCTGATCTTCGCGCCCGTCTCAGCGTGGCCAAGATGAACACGGTCATTTCCGGTTCGGTACTGGATGAAACGCTTGCCGCGGGCCTGCTACGCCACAGGCAAACCGTTCTCGCGCCACGACGCAAACTTCTCGCCGGCGCGCTTCAGCAACTGTCGCGCTGGTGCACCAGCGAAGGCAACCGCATCGATTGGGTGAAGCCTGACGCCGGCGCCCTCTGTTGCCTCCGCCTGCGCGCCGATGCATTCGACGATCGCGCAATAGCCCTCTTCTGGGACCTGCTGCCCTCCCATGACTTGCAGTTGGCCTCGGGTTCATGGTTTGGCGAAAGTGATCGGATGTTCCGGCTCGGCTTTGGCTATCTCCCGGCGGAGCGGCTTCAGCCGGCTTTGGCAGCTCTTTCAGCGGCCATGACCGCTGCATCGGCATAGGACGGGCGCGGCGGTGAAGCGGACAACGAAAAATACGCCGCGAACCGCTAAAGGCTCGCGGCTTTCCGTCAACGAAGTGACGGAGGTATTTCGCCGCTTCCGTGCGGCGGAGCCCGATCCCAAAACCGAACTCAAATACACCAGCCCGTTTACGTTGCTGGTCGCGGTCGTGCTCTCGGCCCAGGCGACCGACGCAGGCGTCAACAAGGCGACGCCGGCGCTCTTCGCCAGGGCGGACACGCCGGAGAAAATGGCGAAGCTCGGCGTCGACAAGGTGACCGAACTCATCCGCACCATCGGGCTGTTCCGCACCAAGGCAAAAAACGTCGTGGCGCTGTCGCGCATCCTCGTCGAAGAGCACGGCGGCCACGTGCCGCGCACGCGCGAAGCGCTGGAGGCGCTGCCCGGCGTGGGCCGTAAGACGGCCAACGTCGTGCTTAACGTCGCCTTCGGCGAACCGACCATTGCGGTCGACACCCACATATTCCGCGTCGCCAACCGTACCGGTCTTGCGCCGGGCAAGACGCCGCTCGATGTGGAACAGGGCCTCGAGCGGGTGATCCCGTCGGAATATCTCACCCACGCCCATCACTGGTTGATTCTGCACGGGCGCTACATCTGTCTGGCGCGGAAGCCGCGCTGCCCCGACTGCCTGATTGCCGACCTTTGCCGGTTCAAGGACAAGACCCCAGCGCCGGGAGCCGCACCCAAGTTGCGCGGCGGCGCGCGGTCGATATAGTCCCGGGCGCCCGACGGGTCGCTCCCCGCTCTTTCCAGAAACATCCATGTCTGAAGCCAGTTTCGACGTTCTCGGCATCGGCAACGCGATCGTCGATGTGATGGCGCGCGTGGAGGACGACTTTCTCGTCAGCGAGCGTCTCGCCAAGGGCACAATGCACCTCATCGACGCCGGCCGCGCCGATACGCTGCATCGCGCGATTCCGGCGCCTATCCAGCGCTCCGGTGGCTCTGCCGGCAATACGGTAGCAGGCGTCGCCTCGCTCGGCGGGCGGGCCGCCTTCATCGGCAAGGTCGCCGACGACGATCTCGGATTGCTCTATCTCGACGACATGCGCGCCAGCGGCGTGCACTTCGCGACGGCTCCCCTTCCCGAAGGGGCACCGACCGCCCGCTCGATGATCCTGATTACGCCGGACGGCGAGCGCACCATGAACACCTACCTCGGCGCCTGCCAGATGCTTGGCCCCGAGGACATCGATCCCCTGGTGGTGGAGGCCGCGGCCATAACCTACCTCGAGGGCTACCTGTGGGATCCGCCGCGGGCCAAGGAGGCCTTCCGCCAGGCGGCGGCCATCGCCCACCGCGCCGGGCGCAAGGTGGCGCTGACGCTTTCCGACGCCTTCTGCGTCGACCGCTACCGCGCCGAGTTCAAGGACCTCATCGGCTCGCGCACCATAGACATCCTGTTCGCCAACGATCTCGAGCTGAAGTCGCTGTACACGACGTCCAGTCTCGAGGCGGCGGTCGACGCGGTCAGAGCCGACGGGCTGCTGACCGCTCTCACGGTGGGCGGCGACGGAGCAATGGTGATCACGGCGGGGGGTGTCACCGCCGTTCCGGCGGTGCCGGTGACCGAGGTGGTAGACCTGACCGGCGCGGGCGATCTCTTCGCCTCGGGCTTCCTCTACGGCCTTGCGCGCGGCATGCCGCTTGGCGCGGCCGCGAATCTCGGGACGCTGGCTGCAGCCGAGGTTATCGGCCACATCGGGCCGCGGCCGACGGCAGCGCTCGACGAACTCGCGCGGGCGGCAGGATTTATGATCTGACGGTTCAGTTCGGCTGCTGGCCGTCGGTACCGATCTGCTGGCGGTAAAGACTGAGGAAATCGACCGGCTCGATCAGGAGCTGCGGGAAGCCGCCATTGCGGCTGGCTTCGGCGATGATCTGGCGGGCGAAGGGGAACAGCAGCCGCGGGCACTCGATCAGAGCCAGCGGACGAACCTGGTCGGCAGGAATGTTGTTGAACTGGAAAATGCCGGCATAGATCAGCTCAACCGCAAACAGGACACCTTCGCTCTCGGCGGCGCGAGCCTCAACACGCAGCTCGATTTCGAACTGGCTCTCGCCGACCTGCTTCGACTGGACGCCGACCGAAATGTTGATGTTCGGCGGAGTATTCCGGGGGCGCAGCGACTGCGGCGCCAGCGGGCTCTCGAAGGAGAGGTCTTTGACGTATTGCACCAGCACAGCCAGATTGGGCTGACTCGCGGTCTGCGGCTGATTGTCCTGCTCTGCCATGCACTACCCCTTCGCTCCCAACGACCACGTCAGTACGGCGGACTTGCAAGCCATCTTTGGTGCTGCAGAGCCCCTCCAGTCCTCCGAGGGCGGGCTTCGCTAACACGCGGAAGCCGACAATTACAAGCAAGGTCTGGCGGTCCGGCGGACACTGATGCCGACCTTCGTCGGGACTCGACTCGCCTGTGCACGCCGGCTCCCCATATTGTAGAGGGGTGCCTGCGGGCGGCGTTTGTGTCACAGTGCTCGCCCAAGTGGCGCTCCTTCCGGGAACTGCAAGGAATACGACAAGCAGATGAATGGCTTCGTCGACATCTACACGGTCATCTTTCTGGTCATCGCGGTGGTGATCTTCGTTCGTTTGCGGAGCGTCCTTGGACGGCGCACCGGCAGCGAACGCCCGCCCTACGACCCGTTTCAGAAGCGTCCCCAGGAGCCGACCGCGCCGGGCGGCAAGGTGATTGAGCTGCCCCGGCGGGCCGCGCCGCCGCTGGCGGGTCCGGAGACGGCGCCAGGCGACGTGATCGCGGCCACCGCCGGTGCGGCAACCGGGAACGGTGTGGCCGCGCTGGCCGCGGCTGACCGCACCTTCAACGCCGAACAATTCATTGCCGGCGCGAAGGCCGCCTACGAGATGATTGTAACCGCCTATGCGGACGGCGACCGCAAGACGCTGAAGCCGCTTCTGAACAACGAGGTCTACGACGGCTTCGTGCAGGCAATCAGCGCCCGCGAAGGGCGTGGCGAGAAGATAGAATTCAAATTCGTCGGCATCGACAGGGCGGACATAACGGCGGCGACGGTAAAGGGGCCGACGGCGCAGGTCACCGTGCGCTTCCTGTCGAAGCTCGTCTCAGCCACGCACGACAAAGACGACAGGGTGATCGACGGCGATCCGACGCACGTTGGCGACGTGACCGACATCTGGACGTTTGCGCGGGATATTGCCTCGCGCGACCCGAACTGGAAACTGGTGGCTACCGAATCGGTCGACTGACGCGGCGATGGACGGCGGCTCCGACACCAGCGGCATTACCCTTCGTCCGATCGACTTCACCGCGCTTTCGGGGTGGCGCGACGACGACCACCGCGCGGCACTTGCGGCTTTCCGACGGGGCGCGGAGGTTCTCGCGACACATCCTCCGAAGCGCCGCAGCTCCGGTGTCAATGTTGCTGCGCTCGCGGACGCCATGGCCCGCGCCGCCTCGCTTCCTGCGGAGGTCTCGCAGGAGGACGCGCGCCGCTTCTTCGAACGCGCCTTTACGCCCGCCCTGGTCGAGGCGGAGGCGTTTTTCACGGGCTTCTACGAACCGACGGCGGAGGGTTCGCGCATACCGACCGCAACGTTCGGCGTGCCGCTCTATGGCATGCCGGACGATCTCGTTGAAATCGAACCGGGCTCGGTCGATGGGCTCGATCCCACCTTCCGGTTCGCCAAAAAGACCTCCGACGGGCTAGCCGAATATCCCGACCGCGGCGCGATCATGGCCGGCGCGCTCGACGGCCGCGGGCTGGAACTCGTCTACCTCCGCGATCCAGTCGATGCGTTCTTCATTCAGGTGCAGGGCGCGGCGCGCATCAGGCTCGTCGATGGATCGCAGATGCGGATCACCTACGCGGCGAAGACGGGGCATCCCTACACCTCCATCGGCAAGGCGATGCTCGAAATGGGCGCCCTGAAACCCGGCGGCGTCACCATGCAGACCATCCGCGCCTGGCTCGCGGCACATCCGGAAGCGGTGGCCGACATGCTGGCGAAGAACCGCTCATACGTCTTCTTCCGCGAGGCGCCGGTTACCGATGAGACGTCGGGGCCGATCGCGGCAGCGAAAGTGCCGCTCACCGCCGGGAGAAGCCTCGCGGTCGACCGGCTCGTGCACACGTTCCATGCGCCGGTGTTCATCGACACCGTACTGCCGGACGGTGCCGCGTATCGCCGCTTGATGGTGGCACAGGACACCGGCTCGGCGATTGTGGGGCCGGCGCGCGGCGATATCTTCTTCGGCTCGGGCGGTGCGGCAGGCGAAATCGCCGGGGCGATGCAGGCCCGCGGTCGTTTCATTCTCCTCCTCCCCAGAGGCGGGCAGCCGTGAGCCGGCACCGTCGACCGACCGAGGAGGAGATCGGCCTCTGGGAGCAGGTCACGCATACGGTGGCGCCTCTTCCCAAGGCGAGGAGACCCGGCGCGAAGGAGACACCAACGGCAGAGGCCAGCCCTCCTGGCGCCAAGCCGAAGGCGAAGCCATCGGCGGCCGCCTCTCCGATCGCCGGCCCGCGGCCGGCACCCGCAAAAAAGCCAGCTACGCTGGCGGTCATGGACAAACGCACGCGCAGCCGGGTCAGCCGGGGCGTGACCGCCATCGACCGGCGCATCGACCTGCATGGAATGACGCAGGCAGCGGCTGAAGTGCACCTGACGCGCTTCCTGCGCGAGGCGCAGGAAGGCGGCGCCAGGGTGGTGCTGGTGATTACCGGCAAGGGCAGCAGCGACGGGCAGGAAGCGCGCGGCGTTCTGCGCCGGATGGCGCCGCACTGGCTCTCGTCCCCGGCGATGCGGGATGTGGTGGTGGGCTTCGAGGAGGCGGCGCGCGGGCATGGCGGCACCGGTGCGCTTTACGTGCGCATCCGCCGGCCGCGCTGACGGCACCCTACGACTTGGGCTTCGGTGCCACAGTGGGCGCCGGCAGCAATTTTCTCAGCTCGTCCAGCCGGGCATTGATCAGCCAGCCGTAATAGTTCTCCTTCGGCATCGTCGGCGGTTCGCCGGCCGCACGGCGCTTGCGATTCTCGGCAGCGAGGTCAGAGGCCCGGCTGATGGCATCGCCGGTATTGTAGAGCGTCGCCGTGATGCCCGGATTCTGGGAGATGTCGATGCCGGCGATGTCGCGGTAGGCCGCGATCTCGCGCACGATCAGCGCCGCCATGTAATTCAGCGTCATGTCCGGATCCATGACCGCGCGATAGACCTCGCCGGCGTGATCGACATTGAGTTCGTCGAGACCGCCGACCTTGTGAGCGAGATCGGAGACGCTGAGCGCAGCCAGCGGGCTCATCTGGCCTAGGCCGAACGTCTGGCCGGCGAAGAAGGGCTGGAAGAAGACACGCTCGAAACGATCGTCCGGAAAGGACTTGCCATCAACCGTCTTGCCGCGAAACTGGTCGCGCCAGACTTCATCGCGGCAGGTCCACAGCGTGTAGTCGTCGCCGGCCGAATTGCAGGCTGCGAACTGCGGGCGCTTGACGAAATCGGCGACCGATTCGCCCTTGTACTCGAAGGTCAGGGCGTTGTTGTTCAAGTACGCGATGGCCTTGACGTAGTAGCCCTGCAGATTGTCGAAGACATCGACGTTGTAGGTGTGCTCGCCGACGATGGCGCCGACGATATGGATGGGATCGATGCCGTAGAGCGCGGCGGTCCTGACGATCTTTCCCATCAATTCGGGGTCGCCGGCGAGGCTGCCGTAGACCTGTTTGTACTTGTCCTCGAACGTGCCCTTGGTCTGGGCCGTGCGAATGATGGAGCTGGTCGAGATATCAGGCTGGGTGGCCGAGCGATTGCCGGGCGGATCGATGATGATCTTCTTCGCCGGCTCGTCGGCATGAACCAGGGCCGTGCCTGTGATCATGATCACAGCCGCCGCCGCATATCGAGCCAGCCAGTACGGCGATTGCAGTGAACGCATGAGCCCCGACATCAATAAAAGCCCCGAAAAACGCCGGGCGAGCGGATCATAGCCCGCCCGGCGCGGCAGGAAAGCCACGAGATTGGGGCGAATTCGGGAAACGCCCGCGCCCGGGATGCCTTTGCGGCTAGAGGATGAACCGCGACAGGTCGACGTTGCGAGCGAGATCGCCGATGTGGCTTTCGACGTACTTGGCGTCGATGGTCACCGTCTGCCCCGCCTGATCGGCGGCGGTAAACGACACATCGTCGAGCACGCGTTCCATCACGGTCTGCAGGCGACGGGCGCCGATGTTCTCGACGCTGGTGTTGATGCCGACCGCGAAGCCGGCGATCGCCTCAATGGCGTCATCGGTGATCTCGAGCTTCACGCCCTCGGTCTGCATGAGGGCGATGTACTGCTTGATAAGACTGGCTTCGGTCTCGGTCAGAATCTTGACGAAATCCTGCTTGGACAGCGCCGTCAGCTCAACCCGGATCGGCAGGCGGCCCTGCAACTCGGGCAGGAGATCGGACGGCTTGGCAACGTGGAAAGCGCCCGACGCGATGAAGAGGATGTGGTCGGTCTTCACCGGGCCATACTTGGTCGCGACCGTGGTGCCTTCGATGAGCGGCAACAGGTCGCGCTGCACGCCCTCGCGGGACACGCCGCCACCGTAGGCACCTTCGCGCGCGATCTTGTCGATCTCATCAAGGAAGACGATGCCGTCGTTCTCGACAGCGGCGACCGCCTCGCGGGTGACCTCTTCGGTGTCGAGCAGCTTGTCGGATTCCTCGCCGACAAGAAGGTCGCGCGAATCCTTCACGGTGACGCGACGCATCCTGGTCTTGCCGCCGAAGGCCTTGCCGAGCATCTCGCCGATGTTGACGACGCCAACCGAGCCGCCCGGCATCTCGAACTGCGGCGGACCGCTGGTGTCCTTGACCTCGATCTCGATTTCCTTGTCCTCGAGTTCGCCGTCGCGGAGCCGCTTGCGAAACGATTCGCGCGTGGCGGGGCTGGCCGACGCTCCAACCAAAGCGGTGACGATGCGATCCTCGGCCGCCATCTCGGCCTTGGCCGAGACTTCCTTGCGGCGACGCTCGCGCACGAGGCCGATACCGACCTCGACCAGATCGCGGACAATGGAATCCACATCGCGGCCGACATAGCCGACCTCGGTGAACTTGGTCGCCTCGATCTTGAGGAAGGGCGCACCGGCAAGCTTGGCCAGCCGGCGCGAGATCTCGGTCTTGCCGACGCCGGTCGGCCCGATCATGAGGATGTTCTTGGGCAGGACTTCCTCGCGCATCGGTCCGGTCAACTGCTGGCGGCGCCAGCGGTTGCGGAGCGCAATCGCCACCGCGCGCTTGGCGTCAGCCTGGCCGATGATGAAACGGTCGAGCTCCGAGACAATCTCCCGGGGGGAAAAATTTGTACTGGGCATGATCAAAACCTCAAACGTCCGACTTGAGCTGCTCGAGCGTGACGTTGTCGTTGGTGTAAATGCAGATGTCGGCGGCGATGGCCATGGCCTTGCGGGCGATTGTCTCGGCGTCGGCGTCGGTGTCGATGAGCGCGCGGGCGGCGGCAAGCGCGTAATTGCCGCCGGAGCCGATGCCGGCGACGCCGCCTTCCGGCTCGAGCACGTCGCCGGTGCCGGTGAGGACGAGGCTGGTCGACTTGTCGGCGACGATCATCATCGCTTCAAGGCGCCGCAGATAGCGGTCGGTGCGCCAGTCCTTGGCAAGCTCGACGCAGGCGCGGGTCAGCTGGTTCGGGTACTGCTCAAGCTTCGCCTCGAGACGCTCGAACAGGGTGAACGCGTCAGCGGTGGCGCCGGCAAACCCGGCGATGACGCTGCCGCCCTTGCCGAGCGGACGAACCTTCTTGGCGTTGTGCTTGATGACCGTCTGGCCGACCGAGACTTGCCCGTCGCCGGCGATGACGACCTTGCCACCCTTTCTGACGGTCACGATCGTCGTGCCGTACCAGGTGGCGGGATCCTTGTGTTCCAAATCCGTTTTCCTTGTTGGCGAGCTGCTGCGGTCCGAAAGATCGGCCCCGCGGTCAGCCCCTCGTGGAGAGCCCGGACAGAGCTGCCCGGGATGAGGCTTATGTAGGTCTGGACGGGCGTCGTGCAAATCTACCGGCGAAGCAGCCCGAAAGAGCCGTGAAACCGCCAATCTGGCATTGCCGCGCCCCGGCTGATAAAAGGCGCCCGCGAAAGGAATGCCGCCATGCGTACCGCGACCGTCAAGCGCAAGACCAAGGAAACCGACATCACCGTCACCGTCGAGCTCGACGGCGAGGGGACCGCCAGGATTGCGACGGGAATCGGCTTCTTCGATCACATGCTGGAACAGATCGCGCGCCACAGCCTGATCGACATCGCGATCGCGGCCAAGGGCGACCTCCAGGTCGATCAGCACCACACGGTCGAGGACGTCGGCATTGCGCTCGGGCAGGCCATCCGCCAGGCGCTCGGCGAGATGAAGGGCATTACCCGCTACGCCGACGTGCACCTGCCGATGGACGAGGCGCTGACGCGCGCCGCGCTCGACATTTCCGGCCGGCCGTTCCTGACGTGGAAGGTCGCCTTCACACGGCCGAAGATCGGCGAATTCGAGACGGAGCTCTTTCCGGAATTCTTTCACGCGTTCGCACAGAACGCGGGCGTGACGCTGCACATCGAAAACCTCTACGGCCGCAACAACCACCATATCGCCGAGACCTGCTTCAAGGCGCTGGCGCGCGTGCTGCGCGCGGCCATAGCCATCGATCCCCGGCAGAAATCCCGCGTTCCCTCGACCAAGGGCAGCCTCGCCGGCTGAGGCGAAAACCATGTCGATCTACACTGTCCTCGTCCCCGGATCGGTCCAGACGGACGCCGATCCCATGCGAGCCGTCTTCGTCAAGGACGGCTTCTCGTGGCCGGCGCTGTTGTTTGGCGGCCTGTGGCTGATCTCCCGGCGGCTGTGGCTGGTGCTCCTCGGCTATCTCGTCGCAACCGGGCTCATCAGCGCGCTGGTCGGCGTCTTCGACCGCGAACTGGCCTCGGTCGCGCTCATTTTCTTCCAGTTGCTGTTCGCGCTCGAAGCCAACGAACTCAGACGCTGGACGCTGCAGCGCCACGGATACCGGCTGGCCGCGGTGGTCGAGGGACGCGGCATCGAGGAAGCGGAGCTGCGCTATTTCTCGGGGCTTTCCGCGCCCGCCGATCCGCCGCCACCGCAGGCGAGAGCGGCCGGCGGGGGAGTCGCACCACCGCCGGCGCCCACCGCGCCGCCGCCGCTGGCCGCGGTCGTGCCATCGGCCGAAGCCGGTGATGTCGTCGGGCTGTTCCCGGCACCGGGGGGACGAGCATGACGGTCGCCATCATCGACTACGACGCCGGCAATCTCCGCTCGGCCGAGAAAGCGTTTCAATACGCCATCGCCGCGACCGGTTCGCGCGAGACGGTGACGATCACCTCCGACCCGGAGGTCGTGCGCACCGCGGATCGCGTCGTGTTGCCGGGCGATGGCGCCTTTGCCGACTGCCGGCGCCACCTCGAGGCGATCCCCGGCATGATCGAAGCGATCGACGAGTTCATCGACGAGCATGCGCGGCCGTTCTTCGGCATCTGTGTCGGAATGCAGCTCCTCGCCACGCGCGGGCTCGAGCACGCCATCGTGCCGGGCCTCGACCGCGTGCCGGGAGAAGTCCGACAGATCGAGCCGGGGGATAAGTCGCTCAAGGTGCCGCACATGGGCTGGAACACGCTCAATGCGCGGCGCAACCACCCGCTGCTCGAGGGCATCGCCCTCGGCGAGACGGGATGGCACGCCTATTTCCTGCACAGCTATCATCTGGTTGCCGCGCGACCGGACGACGTGATGGCGGTCGCCGACTATGGCGGGCCGGTTACGGCGATCGTGGCGCGCGGAACAGTGGCCGGGACGCAATTTCACCCGGAGAAGAGCCAGCGGCTGGGGCTGACGCTCATCGGCAATTTTCTGAAGTGGAAGCCGTAGGATGATCGAATCCTGGGACAGCTTCTTCGTGGCCGAGACCGCCGCGGCGGCGGCGCTGCTGGGGTTGCTGTTCGTCTCGATCTCGATCAACATCAAGGAATTCGTCAGCGCCGGAGGGCTCGCCGACCGGGCGCTCAGCGCGCTCGCGCTGCTGCTCGCGATGCTCATCATCGGCCTTGTGCTGGCGATGCCCGGCCAGCCTGTCGCCGTGATGGGCTTCGAGACGATCATCGGCGGAATTATCGCCGCCGTGATGACCACGTGCTTCGGCTGGCGCGGCCTCCGCCTTTCGGATGCGGAATACCGGGGCAACTTCATCCGCAACATCGTCACCAACCTCGGCGCGCTGGCGCCCGTTGTCATCGGCGGATGTCTGATACTTGGCGGCGGCGAGGCCGGGTTCTATTTCGTTGCCGCGGGGATGTGCCTCTCGATCGTCAAGGCAGTGACGGAAGGCTGGATCTTCCTCGTCGAGATCAACCGGTAACAAGCGTGATGATCCTCTATCCCGCCATCGACCTGAAGGACGGCAACGCCGTGCGCCTGGAACAGGGCGACATGGCGCGCGCGACCCTGTTCAACCGCGACCCGGCCGACCAGGCGCGGCGCTTCGCCGACGCCGGTTTCACGTGGCTGCACGTCGTCGACCTCAACGGCGCATTTGCCGGCCGCTCGGAAAACGGCGCAGCGGTGGAAGCTATTCTGGCGGCGACCGGCCTCAACGTTCAGCTCGGCGGCGGCATCCGCGACATGGCGGGCATCGAAAGCTGGCTGAGGCGCGGCCTAAAACGCGTCATCCTCGGCACCGTGGCGGTGAACGACCCCGCACTGGTGCGACAGGCGGCGCGCGCCTTTCCCGGACAGGTCGCGGTCGGCATCGACGCGCGCGGCGGACAGGTCGCGGTGCGCGGCTGGGCGGAGACGACGACGGTGAGCGCTACGGAGCTTGCCCGGAGCTTCGAGGACGCGGGCGTCGCGGCCATCATCTACACCGACATCGACCGCGACGGCCTGCTGAAGGGGCTCAACATCGCGGCGACGCTTGGCCTGGCCAATGCGGTGTCCATTCCGGTAATCGCATCGGGCGGGCTTGCTTCGCTCGCCGACGTGGAGCGGCTGCTCGAACCGGATTGCCGCAGGATAGCCGGCGCGATCGCCGGACGCGCGCTCTACGACGGGCGGCTCGATGCCGCGGCGGCGCTGACGCTCATCCGCGAACGGGAGGCGGCATGACGCTCAAGGTCCGCATCATTCCCTGCCTCGACGTCAAAGACGGGCGCGTGGTCAAGGGCGTGCGCTTCGTCGACCTTACCGACGCCGGCGATCCGGTCGAGGCGGCGCGCGCCTACGACGCGGCGGGAGCCGACGAGCTCTGCTTCCTCGACATCACCGCCAGTCACGAACGGCGCGGCATCATTCTCGACGTCGTGGCGCGGACGGCCGAGCAGTGCTTCATGCCGGTGACGGTCGGCGGCGGCGTGCGCACGGTGGCGGACGTGCGGGCGCTGTTGCTGGCTGGCGCCGACAAGGTCTCGATCAACACCGGCGCCATCGAGCGACGAGCGGTCGTGCGCGAGGCCTCGGAGAAATTCGGTGCGCAGGCGATCGTGGTTGCGGTCGACGCCAAGCGCGTCAGCCCGCCCGGCGCGGCGCCGCGCTTCGAAATATTTACCCACGGCGGACGCAACGCCACCGGCATCGATGCGGTCCGCTATGCGGTGGAAGTGGCCGAACTCGGTGCCGGCGAGATTCTGCTCACGTCGATGGACCGCGACGGGACCGGCGACGGCTTCGATCTCGAACTGACCCGGCAAGTGGCCGACGCGGTGCCGATCCCGGTGGTGGCTTCCGGCGGCGTGGGCAAGCTCGACCACCTCGTTGACGGCGTCCGCCAGGGCCACGCCTCGGCGGTGCTCGCTGCCTCGATCTTCCACTTCGGGACGTTTACGATCCGGCAGGCCAAGGAGCACATAGCGGCGGCGGGCGTACCCGTCCGCCTTGACGGGTACGCCCCCATTCGCAGAGATTGACGATGAGCACCTTCACCCTCGCCGATCTTGCCGCCATCATCGACCGGCGCGCCGAAAGCGCCGATCCGGCCTCGTCCTATACCGCCAGGCTGCTCGCGGACGGAATCGAGCGGGCCGCGCGGAAATTCGGCGAGGAATCAATCGAGGCGGTGGTTGCGGCCCTGAAACAGGACGACCGGGCGCTGACCGGCGAGGCGGCGGACGTCCTGTTCCATCTGCTTGTCGTTCTCAAGGCGCGCAATATCTCGCTCGGTGCGGTGATGGCGGAGCTCGAAAGCCGCACACGGCGAAGCGGGCTCCAGGAAAAGGCGGCGCGCGGAAAGGCATAATGGAACAGGCGGTTCCCTCCACCGTCATCCTGCCGCACCAGGTATTTACCCGGGCGGAGTGGGCGGCATTGCGCGCCGATACGCCGCTTACGCTGGCCAATGACGACCTCGCGCGACTGAAGAGCCTGAACGATCCGATCTCGCTGGAGGAGGTCGAGGAGATCTATCTGCCGCTGTCGCGCCTGCTCAGCCGCTATGTCGCGGCGACGCAGGGACTGCACGACGCAACCCGCGCCTTCCTCGGCATCGAGGATGGGGTGACGCCGTTCATCATCGGCATCGCCGGTTCGGTTGCGGTCGGCAAGTCGACGCTGGCGCGCATTCTGGCGGCCCTGCTCCGCCGCTGGCCAAACACGCCCAAGGTCGATCTCATCACAACCGACGGCTTCCTCCTGCCCAATGCAATTCTGCAGCGCGAGGGCCTGATGGAGCGAAAGGGCTTCCCGGAAAGCTATGACCGGGTGGCACTGTCCGCCTTTCTCGCCGACATCAAGGCGGGGGCGCACAACGTCGAGGCTCCGGTATACTCGCATCTCGCCTACGACATCGTGCCCGACGAGCGAATTGTGGTGGACCGGCCGGACATTCTCATCTTCGAGGGGCTGAATGTTCTCCAGACCTCGCGGCCGCCGAAGGCGCGCGCCATTCCGTTCGTGTCGGATTTCTTCGATTTTTCGATCTATCTCGATGCCGACGAAGAAACGATCCGCACCTGGTACATCGAGCGCTTCCGCCGGCTCCGCGACACCGCATTCCGCGACCCGCAATCGTATTTTCACCGCTATGCGCTGCTCGACGAGTTGGAAACGGAAAAGATCGCCACCGGGTTGTGGGAGCGCATCAACCTGGTCAATCTCAGGGAAAACATCCTGCCGACGCGCTCAAGGGCACGCCTAATCCTGCGCAAGGGCGACAATCACCGCGTGGAAAAAGTGGCATTGCGGCGCGTGTGAGGCTGCTTAGAGCACCGGCAACGCCTTGATTTTTCCGTCGCGAACCCTGATATCCGCGCCGGACCCCTGATTTCTCACGCTGGAAGAACGGATGATGGCCGACAAGACCACGCCCGCAACCGAAGACGCCGCGAACAGCGCAGACATGCCCGCACCGGCCGACGCTAATCTCACGCCGGACGCGGGGCTGGACGCAGCCCAGGCGGAGGTTGCGGAGATGAAAAACAAGCTCCTGCGCACGCTCGCGGAAATGGAAAACCTGCGCCGCCGCACCGAGCGCGAGATTGCCGATACCCGCCAGTATGCGGTGGCCAATTTCGCCCGCGACGTGCTGACGGTCGGCGACAACCTGCGGCGCGCGCTCGACCACGTTCCCAAGGACCAGCGCGGCAAGGGAGACGCCGCTCTCGACGCGCTGATCGAGGGGGTCGAGATGACCGAGCGCGGGCTCGAACAGGCGCTTGGCAAGTTCGGGGTGAAGCGGATCGAGACCAAGGGCCAGAAGTTCGATCCTTCGCTGCATCAGGCGATGTTCGAAATGGAATCTGCCGAGTTTCAGCCGGGCACGGTGGCCGAAGAGGTGCAGGCGGGCTATGCCATCGGCGAGCGGGTTCTGAGGCCGGCGCTGGTTGGCGTGGTGAAACGGCCGAAGCCGCCAGTTGTGCCCGAGGCGATAGAGCCGAAGGCCGAAGCGTCGCAGGAAGAGCCGAAGGGCTGACCCGGGCGGCGCCGGCGCGCCGTCATGCTGCCCGGATCGTCGCGCCGGCGAAGTTGGCGAGCACGCGGCGCAGCGTGTCTGGCGTCATCGGCTTGATGATCACGGCATCAACGCCGGCCGCTTTCGCCGCGACCTCAGTGTCGGGCATTGCATCGGCAGTTACGGCGAGAATGATCGAGCGCTGCGCCCCCGTCTCCTGTTCGCGAGCCCGGATAGCGCGCACTGCCGCCAGCCCGTCCAGTCCTGGCATGTGAAGATCCATCAGCACGGCGCCAAAGCCACCGGGCTTGATCGCGGCAGTCGCGACGGCGGCGACGCCGTCATGGACCTCGGTCACGGTGTGTCCGAGGCCCTCGAGGACCGCGCGGGCAAGCAGCGCGTTGATCTCGTTGTCCTCGGCGAGCAGCACCTCCATGCTGGCAGGCGCGCGCCGCAGCGTGGACTGTGGCCGCGGCCGGACATCGCCCGGATCAACCGCGAACCGGCCGACCCCGCCGGGCGCGGCGAGTGCCGCCACGACGCTGACCAGCGAACCCTGACGTACGGGGCGAACGAGATACGCGTCAAAGCCGGCGTTGCGAAACTCTTCGATCCGCGGGCGCATCGCGGGTTCGATGAGAATGCAGGCGGGAACGGCGCTGCCCGCAGCCTCGCGAATCTGCGCCAGCGCAGCGGACGGATCGACAATGCGCGCGTCGATCAGCACGGCGCGATGGGTTTCGCCGGCGGCGCTGGCGGCCCCAGCGAGCGCGGCGGCCTCGACCAGCGTCGCGACAAGGCGAGGAGTTGCGCCATGACGCGTCAAGGTGCGCGACAGGGAGGCCGCCTCGATCTCTTCCGGCGAGAGGGTGAGAAGGCTCACCCCGGCAAGGTCCGGCGGCGCGCCGGGCGCGGTGGCCTCGACCACAGGCAAACTGAGGGCAAATGAGAAAACGGAGCCCCCACCGCTGCGCCGGGTCACGCCGATATCGCCACCCATGCCCCGCACGATGCGGCGGGAGATGGCGAGGCCGAGACCGGCACCGCCGTAGCGGCGGTTCGGAGCTGTCTCCATCTGCTCGAATTCGTCAAACAGCCGTTCGACTTCGGAGGGTGGAACGCCGGGGCCGCTGTCGGCGACCTCGAACAGGGTCGTGCCATCGTCCGCGACGCGGACACTGACGACAACCGCGCCCGTGTCTGTGAACTTCACGCCATTGCCGACCAGATTGATCAGCACCTGGCGCAGACGCGGCGCGTCGACCATCACGCGCCGGGCCATATTGGCGCCGACTTCAGCCGCAATTCCAATACCCTTGGCGTGGGCGCGGGCGGCGAGCAGCTCGACAATCTCCTCCAGGAGACTTTCAAGATCGGTCGGCTCGGGGCGGAGATCGAAGCGCCCGGCCTCGATGCGGGCGAAATCGAGCATGTCGTCGACGAGCGAAAGCAGCGCCTCGCCGGAACTGTGGACCGCGCCGAGGTACGCCAGCTGATCGGCGCCAAGGTCGCTTTCCGCCAGCAGATCCGTCAATCCGAGGATGCCGTTCAGCGGCGTGCGGAATTCGTGGCTGACGGTCGCCAAGACGCGCGACTTCGCCTGGCTGGCAGCTTCGGCGCGGCGGCGGGCCTCGGACAGGGCTTCCTCGACCTCCTTGCGGGCGGTGATGTCGCGCGCAACGGAGTACACGCCGTCACGAATGCGGATGTCGACCCAGGAGTACCAGCGCCAACCGTCGACCGTTATCAGCTTCACGTCACGTGGCGCGGACGGCGACGTGGCGAGAGGCACCAGCGTAAACGGTTGGCCGACGAGCGCCTGTGGCGCGCGGTTGAAGGCGCGGGCGAAGCCGGCATTGGCAAAGGTAACGCGGCCGCCGGCGTCGCGACGGATGACGAGATCGCCCTGCGCGTCGACGATGCCGCGATAGACCTCCTCATCCTCGTGCAATTCCCACCTGGCATCGGCGAGATTTTCGATCTCACTGACGAGACGCTGATTGTCCGACGTCAGCCGGGTGAAAAGGCTGCGGGCCTGCGCCCGATCGGCGCGATCGGCACCCCAGAAGGCGAAGGCGCTGAACGCCATGCCGCCGGCAGCGATGAACGGTGCCCACTTCGGTTCTGCCAGCGCGAACCCGAACGCCACCAGCACCACAAGGCCGGCGACGGCGCCGACGAGACCGCCCAGCACGCGGCGGTGCGCGGTGCCCGACGGGGATCGCGGCAACGGCCCAGCGGCGCGCGGCACCGCCTCTTCGGGCAGGGCGCGAGCGCGGGCGACGGCAGCGTTACGCAACATATGCTTGAACAGCTCCCGAGGCGATTTCCGGCACTGGCCGGAAACGACGCTTCCGGACGCGACCGCGCAGACCTTCGCAAAGCATGATTGCCAAATGCTTGACGCGCGAGCAGTTCAACCCAGACCGGCGACCAGCGCCGGCAATTCGCCGATGCTGGCGAGGCGGCGGAAGCGCTCGGCGGCGAGCGGCGGCTCGGCGTGGTCGAGAACCCAGTTGACTGCGTGGGGAACGTGTACGCCCCAGCTTCCGGCGGCGATGGCCGGCAAGATATCGGATTTCAGTGAGTTGCCGACCATCATGGCGCGCTCCGCCCCGTGACCGTGGCGGGCGAAGAGACGGCGATATGTCTCGCTATCCTTTTCGCTGACGATCTCGACCGCGGCAAAAAGTTCGCCCAGCCCCGATTCGGCGAGCTTGCGTTCCTGATCGAACAGGTCGCCCTTGGTGATCAGCACCAGGCGGAACTCGCCGGCAAGCGCGGTCAGCGCTTCGCGCACGCGCGGCAGCGTCTCGATCGGGTGACGCAGCATCTCGCGGCCGACGGCGAGGATGGCGCTGACGATTGCCGCGCCGGCACGGCCATCGGTGACTTCGATGGCGGTCTCGATCATCGACAGGGTGAAACCCTTCACGCCATAGCCGTAGAAGGCGAGGTTGCGGCGTTCGGCCGCCAGAAGCGTCTCCGAGATTCTTTCGGGGGCCGCATATTCTGCCAGAAGCGCGGCAAAGCGCTGCTCGGTCAGCTGAAAATACTGCTCGTGATGCCAGAGGGTGTCGTCGGCATCGAAGCCGATGGTCGAAAGTCGGATGGACATTGGCGGGACGCAGGAACGTTCAGAAAGAGGCCGGAAACACGCGCCCTCAGGCGGCGGCCGCCAATCTGTCACCGGCGACGCGATAGCTCAACGCCTCAGCGATGTGAACCTTACCGACGGTTTCCGCTCCGTCGAGGTCGGCAAGGGTGCGGGCGACCTTGAGCACACGGTGATAGCCCCGCGCGGAAAGGCGCATGGCCTCGGCTGCCGCGCGCATCAGCTCGCTGCCGCCACGGTCGGGTGTGGCAAGACGCTCGATCAAGGCAGGGGCGCACTGGGCATTGGTTGAGACATCGGTCACGCCGAGGGCTAGGAAACGCTCGCGCTGGATGGCGCGGGCGGCGGCAACCCGCGCCGCAACCGTCGCCGAATTTTCCGAGGACGCCGGCAAGATGAGATCCGTGGCCGAGACTGCCGGGACGTCGATACGGATATCGATGCGGTCGAGCAGCGGGCCGGAAATCCGGGCCTGATAATCGGAAACACAGCGCGGCCCGCGGCGGCAGGTGAATCCCGGCTCGCCGGCCATGCCGCACTTGCACGGATTCATTGCCGCGATGAGCTGCAAGCGCGAAGGATAGGTAATGCGATAGTTGGCGCGGGCGATGACTGTCTCGCCTGATTCCAGTGGCTGGCGCAGGGAATCCAGAACCTGGGGCGAAAACTCGGGCAGCTCGTCAAGGAAGAGCACACCGTGGTGGGCGAGCGCAGCCTCACCGGGGCGGGCGCGCATGCCGCCGCCGACCATCGCCGCCATGGACGCCGAATGGTGCGGAGAGCGGAACGGGCGGCGCCGGGTGAGGCGACCGTTGGAAATCGTGCCGGCGATCGACGCGACCATGGAGACTTCCAGCAGTTCGGCCGGGAAAAGCGGGGGCAGCAGCGAAGGCAGGCGCTGCGCGAGCATCGATTTTCCCGCCCCCGGCGGGCCGACCATCAGCATATTATGTATAATTAAATCACGTTTTCCGGAATGCTTGGCGATTGACGAGCGCCCGGTGCGGGCTCTTTCGCGATATTGTGGTCAATTGAATTGAGCGTAGATTGCGGGGATGAGCGAGGCGGCGGCCAAACCCAAGGGTTATTCCTACGTCCGGATGTCCACCGACATCCAGATCAAGGGCGACAGCCTTCGGCGCCAACTTGAGCAATCCCGGGATTTTGCCGAAAAGAACGATCTGGAGCTCGTTGAGGGCTTCAGCCTGCAGGATATCGGCATCTCGGCCTTCAAGGGTGCCAACATCAGCGGCGGCGCGCTGGGAACGTTCCTTGAGGCAGTGAAAGCGGGGAAGATCGAGCCTGGTTCCTATTTGCTGGTCGAGTCGTTCGATCGGCTCAGCCGGCAGGAAATCATGCGGTCCCTCGCGGTGTTCATGGATCTGGTCAACGCGGGCATTAATCTGGTCACGCTCGCGGACGGACACGTGTACCGGGCCGGCAAGACTAACATGCCGGAGCTCATGTACTCGATTGCGGTGATGAGCCGGGCACACGAGGAGTCTCTCACCAAGAGCTACCGGGTGAGTTCAGCCTGGGCCAATAAGCGCAAGAACCTGGGACATCGGAAGCTCACCCGCCTCTGTCCGGGATGGCTGACGCTGTCCGCTGACAAGTCCAGCTTTGAGATCGACGAGGTCAGGGCTGAGGTTGTCCGAT
>Ga0265313_10001116_pt1 | contig 25640 bp, 25 predicted proteins | sample 4123metaG_FD_203122 | JGI IMG/M metagenome (GOLD analysis project Ga0265313, IMG submission 203122) | Rhizosphere microbial communities from Carex aquatilis grown in University of Washington, Seatle, WA, United States - 4-1-23 metaG | ecosystem: Host-associated > Plants > Roots > Rhizosphere >...
GGCGGCCCGGGCAGGGGCAAAGACCAGGTCGCGTGCCGTCATCGTGCCTTCGCTGGCATAGCGCGCCTTGTGGGTGTCGTAATAGGCGTGCAGTTGCGCTTCGCTGGGCCTGGCGGTGGAGGCGTTGGCGGCGGCTTCTTCCTCGACCGAATTGACCATGGCGGCACGGACATCGGGATCGTAGCTCGCCACATCGATCTCCTTGGCGCGCTGCACGAACAGTTCCTGGCGCACCAGTTGGTCCAGTGCCTGCTTGCGCTCCTGCGGTGTCGCCTGGCCGGGTTCGACGCCCTGGTTCTGAAGCTCCAGAAGAAAATCGCTGCGCGCGACAGGCTGGTCGTTGACCACCGCCACCGCATCGGGCGGAACCAGGAAGGTGGATGTCCCCTTGGCATTGAACAGGGTGTAGCCCGCCAGGCCGAGGCCGGTGAGGGCGCAGGCGGCGGCCAGCATCATCGCGCGCGGCGTCGATACCGAGGAAAAATCGCTTGGTTTCATGGAACGGCCCGTTGTGACAGTGAATGGACATAGAGAGCGACTTCACGCAGTTCGACCGAACTGAGTTTTCGCGCCCAGGCGGGGCACATGCCGGCGCGGCCATGGGCGACGGTCTCGAATTCTGAACGGGCGCTGCCGTCGCCATAGAGCCTGACTTTGCCGGTCAGGTCGGGCGCGCCAATGGCATTGTCGCCCTTGGCGTCTTCGCCATGACAATCGAAGCACTGGCCCTTCTGCCGCCAGATCGCCACGCCACGTATCGCCGCCTGCCGGTCCACCGTCTCGCCGCGCAGCCCGTGCAGGAAAGCCAGCACATCCCATATGTCGTCAGGCTTCAGCGGCTGCATCTTGTAGGCCGCATAGGGATTGGCGCTGGCGAAGGCGGGCATGGAGGCCAGCTTGGCCGTGCCGGCAAAAGGCGCGCGGATGCCATTGCGAATCGTGTGTTCGATATCCTCGAGTGTGCCTTCGCCATACAGCCAGTGTCCGGTGGTCAGGTCGGGAATGCCAAGATTCCTTTCGCCCTTGCCGTCCTGACCATGGCAGCCGGCGCAATGGGCCTGGAAAATTCCGGCGCCGGCCTTCCGGCCATAGTTATAAAGCCGCGCGTCTGCCGTGACGGACCAGGGATCGCGCTGCGCCAGTCTGTCATCCATGATTTTTCCATGGCCGGCATAGCCCAGCGCCATCGCCACAGGGATCAGCAGCAGCAAAAGCCATGGACGACGCCGCAGGGCCTGAAAGATCGGCATGGGCCTCACCCGGAAAACTGGTCAGCCCGCGACGCCGCCGCCAAGGTCCTTCTCCAGCCGGTCGAGATCGGAGACCGCCGTCGCCTTGCCCGGCGCGGTTTCCCGGTAGAACAGGCTGACGATCACCCCCAGCAGCAACCCGCCCAGCGCCATATACAGCGTATATTGGATGCCATAGCGGCCCGCGATGCCGCCTGCAATGAAGGGGGCAACGCCGCCGCCGAAAATTTCCCCAGTGCCGATGATGATTCCCGCCACGGTCGAGATCAGTCCGATGGGGGCGGCTTCGGCGGCAATGGGGCCGGTGATCAGGCCCAGCAGGCCGAAGCTGAAGGCAGCGGCCATGAACAGCAGCGCGAACAGCAGGGGCAGGTTGCCCGGACCGGCCTGGATGAAAAGCCATAGGCACAGCGCGCCCAGCGCAAAGCTGGCGATGGCGATCACCCTTCGGCCAAGCAGATCGGAGAGGCCGGACAGGGACCATTGGCCGACAAAGCCTCCCAGCCCTATGGCCGAAGTGACGAAGCCCATCTGGGTCATGCCGAGTCCGAGGAACTGCGTCAGGTAAATGGGCGTGTTGGCGCTCAGCACGAAGATGCCGCACATCGCACAGAGCAGGCCAATCATGCCAAGCGGCACATTGCGGTGCCGGAATATCTCCGACAGCGGCGCGCGAGGGGCCTTGGCGGCGCCCGGTGCATCGATGGTGACAGGTTCACGGATTACCATCGCCAGCAGCAGGGCCAGGACCAGGCCTGGAATGGCGACGATGGCGAAGACATAGCGCCATGACATGAATTGCAGCAACTGGGTGGCGAGGATGGGACCAAGGCCCAGGCCCAGCAGCGGGAAGGCGCTCTGCTGCAGGCCCAGATTCAGGCCGCGACGCGAAGGCTTGGAGGCTTCGGCGGTGGCGGCGAAGCTGGTGGGGCAGAACGCGCCTTCGGAAATGCCCATGCAGGAACGGGCCAGCAGCAGCATCGTCATGCTCGCCGCAGCGCCGGAAAAGCCCGACAGCAAGGAGAATATCACCAGCGCCGGGATCAGGACTTTCTTGCGCCCGAGGCGGTCGGACAGACCGCCCATGAACAGGGCCGCCAGTCCCCAGGTGATGCCGAGGGCCGCGACCAGGCTGTTGATGTCGGCCGGCGTCAAGCGCAGGTCGGCCAGCATCGCGGGCGCCAGAGGCGCGATGATCCAGCGATCCAGCCCGACCAGGCCAAAGCCCAGGGTAAGGAGCGCTATCGCCTTCCTTTCATAAGCAGTATCCCAGTGCTTGGCGCCATTTGTCATCTGCCGTCCCCCTGCCTGTTTTCGTGCCGCCCGCCGGTTCTAGCGCGGATAGAAGGGTGGAATTTTCGCATCCACATTGACCCAGACCGATTTCGGCTGGGTATAGTCGCGCATCGCCTCAAAGCCCATTTCGCGGCCATAGCCGGACTGACCGACGCCGCCAAACGGCGAGGCGGGGTGGACGCGCTTGTAGCAGTTGATCCACACCATGCCGGCGTGAAGATTTTTGGCGAAACGGTGGGCGCGCGAAATATCGCTGGTCCACAGGCCCGCGCCCAGGCCATAGGCGGTGCCGTTGGCAATGGCGAGGGCTTCGTCATCTTCCCGGAAGGTGGTGATTGTCACGAACGGCCCAAAGACCTCTTCCTGTGAAACGCGGTCACCGGGTGCGGCGCGCACGATGGTCGGCTCGACGAAATATCCTTTGGCGAAGGCATCGCCCGGCGGCACACGCCCGCCGCTCAGAATTTCGCCCCCCTGTTCCCGCGCCACGCTTATATAGGACAGTACACGTTCGTGGTGGACTTTCGAGGTGAGGGGGCCGAGTTCGGTGTCGGTATCGAGCGGATCGCCGATGCGGATGGACCTGGCCAGCGCGATGAATTTTTCCAGGAATTGCGCCGCAATGCTTTCATGCAGGATCAGGCGGGATCCGGCGATGCAGGCCTGTCCCTGATTGTGGAAAATGGCGAAGGCTGCACCCCCCACCGCGGCTGGAATGTTGGCGTCCGGGAACACAATGTTTGGGCCCTTGCCGCCAAGCTCCAGTTGCACCTTCTTGAGGTTGCCCGCCGAAGCCTGGACGATCTTACGGCCCACGGCGGTCGAGCCGGTGAAGGAGACCTTGTCGATACCCGGATGCTCGGCGATGTGCTGGCCGACGGTATCGCCATAGCCGGTGACGATGTTGACCACGCCGGGCGGAAATCCGACTTCCAGCATCAGTTCGCCGATCCGCAGAGTGGAAAGGGGCGTGATCTCGGACGGCTTGATGACGACACTATTGCCCGCCGCCAGCGCCGGACCCAATTTCCAGCTGACGAACATCATGGGAAAATTCCACGGCACGATCTGGCCGACCACTCCCAAAGGTTCGCGCTCGACATAATTCAGGAACCCGGCATCGACCGGAACGACATTGCCTTCCAGCTTGTCGGCCATGCCGCCGAAATAGCGGAAGCAGAGGGCGGTGCGGGGCAGGTCCAGATTGATGCAGTCGCGTACCGGATGGCCGGTGTTCATCGCCTCCAGCCGCACAAGATGGTCGCGATCCGCCTCAATGCGGTCCGCCAGCTTCAGCAGCAGCCGTCCGCGGTCATGCGCCGCCATGCGCGCCCAGCCCGGCGCGGCTTCGCGTGCGGCGGCGACCGCCAGATCGACATCGACCTGGCGTGCCTCGCTGACGGCAACGATTTTGCTGCCGTCATGGGGATTGATGATGTCGATGGAGCCACCGTCACGGCCCTCGACCCATTTGCCGCCAATCAGCAGCCGGGTCTGGATTTCGGCAGATGGAATCGGCGCAAGCCTGGGCATCTCAGAACTGGACCGAGACGATGGGGGCCTCGCCCCTGGCGATCAGCTCGGGTATTTTCGGCGAGCCGTTCTCCCACACCAGCAGCATGGCGCGCTTGTCGGCATAGCCGGTGTGGCGGATGTCGGCGGGCATGCAGGCGACATCGCCCGCCTGCATGATGACGCGGGCGCGGTTCTTGCCGGTCTCCTTGTCCTTGACATCCCATACCACCTTGTCTGACAGCACGATGAACCATTCGCAGCGGTCATTGCCGTGATCGACCGGCAGTATGAATTCCTCCGATGTGGGGCAAAACAGGCTGTCGCCCACCACCGAGCAGACAGAGGGATTCCAGGTCACGTCCGAACGGGACAGATAGCCGAACAGGTTGAAGGCGCCGACGTCATTCTCGAAGCCGGGTTCGACTTCGACTCTGGGCTGGTCCTGCGGCACATCCTGGAACATGCGGTTGACGGGATAGCCGGTTTCGTCGGTGCGCACGGGCGTGTCGCCCGGCAGGCCCACCATGCGGCGGGCGGTGACGCGCAGCCGCTCGACCGCCTTGTCGTTGGCGCCTTTCTTGCGGCCCCAGGGCGTACCTGTTTCCATCGGTGCGGCGAAGGGATCGTAGCCTTCATTGGTCCAGTTTCCGATCATCGCCTTGAACGCGCCCATCAGGGTATCGCTGGGGAAGCGCTCGCTGAAATCGCGGCCCGCCTTGCGGAAGCTCTCATTGTAGAGCCCGGCATACATGGTGACTTCGCCATAGTGATTGGTGGTCCCGAACACGCCGTCGAAATTCACCGTCCCATAGAAAAACCCCCAGGCCACGTCGCGCATCAGCGCGCGCAGGAAGTAATCGATCGGCATGACATGACTGCCGCCCGGCCAGGCGATGCGCGCAAAATATTCGTCCCGGCGGAACTCGAAGCTGCCAGCCTGGAAGGCGCAGTAGCCATTGGCGTTGTCAGGGGGCAGCGTCGCGGCATGCGCCGCAAGCGGGGCGCCGCTGGACTTGACCTGGTTAAGGGCAGATTCGGACATGGCCATGGAAGATACTCCTGGATGCGGGCGGCAGGACTGTTCCGGCGGTTCAGGCGGTCTGGCAGATTTCCGTCCATTTCTGGACGGTGAGGGGGCCTTCAATCGTCTGGATCATCATGGCCGACGGCTTATCGGCGTGAAAGCGATAGGCCGCGCCGCGCGGCAGCAATCCCATGTGACCGCGGCGCAAGGTCAGCCGTCCCATCTTGCGGCCGTCCGGTTCGTCGATGCCGTGCGCGCCCTTGCCGCTCAGCGGCGGCTTGCGGTTGGGCATGACAAGATGGACCTCGATCTCGCCATCCATGCACAGGGCGAATTCGTCATGGTCGGCGGTGAACCAGCCGGAGGTCCCTTCCGCCCGCGCCGCCTCGATCACATACTCGAAATTCTTGGCGACAGCGATCCGCTCATAGGGCCGGGCGGCGGAGCAGACCTCGAACACGTTGGAGAAGACATAATTCTTGGGATTGTCATCGACCAGTTCGACGCGGCCCTTGTCGAAATCCGTGAGACTACCAAAGCGTGTCTGATAGCGGGTCATGCCCTGTCCTTCCCGACTGGCGCCTTGCCCGGCGCGTGAGGTCGCAAATCCGTCCCCCGGGGACTTTTGGCAATACGCCTGTCTTTCGCAATAGATGCGGCCGCTTCACAAGCCCGTCCTGTCCGAATTGCGCGCCTTTTTGCACAAAAGCGCGGTGTCTGCCGCCTCAGGCCCTGGCGGTACGGCGAAAACAGGCCGGAGTTATGCCGGTCTGACGGCGGAACACGCGCGTCAGATGCTCCTGATGGGCAAAGCCGCAAGCCAGCGCGACATCGGCGATAGACTTGTTGCGGCGCAACAGGCTTTTCGCCCGCTCCACCCGCAGAGACATGAGATAGCGGTGAGGCGGAAGGCCCGTCGCAGCCTTGAAGCGGCGGGCGAAATGGCTCGGGCTCAGCCCGGACACCGCCGCCAGTTCCTCCAGTCCGACCGCGCCCGCAAGATGGACCTGCATGAAATCCATTGTATTTTCCAGTTGCGTCTTTGACAGGGCGCCGGGCGGCGGCGTGGACGCGGCCTGCGCCGAAACCGAATGGCAGCGCAGCAACTGCGCAGCCAGCATTCGCGCCAGGTAATCGACATAAACGCGCGAGGCGGCGGTTTCCTCGTACAACGTTTCGCGCACATTCAGGGCGATCTGCTCGATCATCGGGTCATGCTCGCCCATCCGCGGCACCAGTTGCGCCGCGCCCATCCCGCCCAGTCCGAAATCGTCGGCCACTTCATCGACGATGGCCTGGCGCACATAGATGTGCAGGCTGTCGAGATGGTCTTCCAGTCTTACGCCGAAATCCATCTCGCCGGGCATGACGAACAGGCCGCCCGGCGCGATGATGCGGCGCTTCTCCGCCTTGCCCAGGTCGCGGCAGACCCCAACCGGGCCGTCGAGATGCAGGATCACCAGGGGATCGGGAACGCCGCTGAACCTGTCCTCATAGGGCGCCTCACGCTGGACCGCCGCATAGAGGCTGTTCCAGCCGAGCCGGTCGCTCGCGGCATGGGGTATGATATCGGGCCGCCGCAGGATTCCGTGGGTCTGCCCGACGGTGAAGCGGTTATCCAGGCCTTCGGCCATTGCGCGGATCCTCACAGCGGCGCAGGTGTGCGCCCATCCCAGGCATTCTGCAGCAAAGCGCGGATTTGCGCACGTTCGACTTTACGGGGATTCCAGTAGGGCGACTGGGTCGCCAGTTCGGCGGCCCGGTCGAGGCCCTCCTGCGGCATGCCGATCTGGCGCAAGGATGTGGGGGCGCCTAGCGAAGAGGCCAGCCGGGCCAGCCCCTCGGCGGCGTTACCGGCGCCCAGTGCGCGGGCGGCGCGGCGCATCGCCTCCGGCGCGGCCCCCGCATTGTAGGCTGCCACATGCGGCAGCAGCACGGTATGCGTTTCGGAGTGCGGCAAGTCGAAGCTGCCGCCCAGGATGTGGCACAGCTTGTGGTGCAACGCCATGCCGGCGTTGCCGAGGCAGACGCCGCACAGCCACGCGCCGTAGAGCGCATCCGACCGCGCTTCGACATTTCGGGGATCGGTGACGATGGCGGGCAGGGCGCCGGCCAGGGCGCGGATGCCGTCCTCCGCCATCAGGGAAATGACCGGGTTGGCATCGGCGGTATAGAGCGCCTCTACTGCATGCGCGATGGCGTTCATGCCGGACGTCACGCTGAGCGCAGGCGGCAGGGACAGGGTGAGATCGACATCGTAGAGAATGACCTCGGGCAGGATGTCCGCGGATCGCTGGGTCGTCTTCAGGCCGTCCCGCGTCTCGCCCAGGATGGGGGTCGCTTCCGAGCCGGCATAGGTGGTCGGAATGACAATCTGGGCCAGGCCGGTGCGCAGGGCGATGGCTTTGCCCAGCCCAATGGTGGAACCGCCGCCCAGCGATACCACGCAGTCCGCGCCGCAATCGCGGGAAGCGGCCAGGGCCTGCTCGGTTATCGCAACCGGGGTGTGCATGACAGCCCCGGAGAATAGCCCGGCCGCTGCACTGCCCATTCGCGCCTTGAGGTCTTGCGCCGTGTCACGTTGTTGGTGCGTTGAGAGAATAAGGGCGCGGCGGCAGCCCAGGGCTTGGACTTCAGCTGCGGCCTGCGAAAGGGTGCCGCTGCCAAAAACGACCCGGCCCGGCAGCGCATTGTAAGTGAAAGCCTGCATGACCGGCCCTTCAGGCTAGTTGTGAATGGTGAAGCCGATCCAGCGTCCGAACAGCACCACCCCGATCCAGAAGGACAGCGAAAGAGCGCCGGCCGCCTTGGCCGCGGGCACGGTCGGCACATCCTTGTCCCAGTTCCGCACGCTTCTGTAGGTGAAGAGATGAAATGCCAGCATGTTCAGTCCCGCCAGGGCCAAGCAAAGCATCTTGAAGCGGAAGGCGGTGTTGAAAAAATAGGTGCCGGCGTTGGAGGCGAACATCATACCGCCCGAGAGCAGGGCAAGGCAGAACAGGCCCCAGGTCCAGGGCAGTATCTCCGCCGCCAGTTCCGTCACCGGACGGCGGCTGGAAGCGATCCCCAGCAGCCGCAGATCAACGATCACGATGGAGCCGACCACCAGCGTGATGGCCAGGACATGGACGCACTCAATGACCGGGAAGGCCAACGGCGTATCGACGATGAACCGGGAAAGGGCGAGGTTTTCCAACCAGTCAAGAATGGGTTGCATGGGGCTTGTCCGCGTCCGCCTACAGCGTGACTTTGTCGAGATCGACATAGGCGATCCAGCGTCCGGCGACGGCGATGGCGAACCATGTCAGCAGCGTTAATAGCCCCAGCAGCTTGGCGCCCAAGGGACGGGCGCCGTCCGCGCTCCAATAATCCACGCCGCATCGGACCATGATCTGGAAGGCGGCGGTCATCGCGATGGCCAGCAGCAGCAGGCCCATCTTGATCTGGAAGGCGATGCTGGTCAGTTCGCGCTCGGGTTCGCCGATCACCAGAATGGACCCGGACAGCGCCAGGACAATCAGACCGCCCCACACAAAAGGGATGTAGCGCTGCGCTGTTTCGGACATGGTGGTGCGCGTTCCCGTCCAGCCCATGATCCGCAGTTCGAGCATGGCGGCAGAGGACAGGACAATGGCGATCGCCAGGATATGAATCGTCTGTATGGTGGGAATGATCCAAAGGATTTTCTGAATGGTCTGGCTTGGTCCGGTCCTGGACATCCAGATGGCGAAGTCCGCAATCATCCCGATAGTCCCTGGCCCGCCTGGGTGTGGCGGCGCGCGGCGCCGCCCACAAAGGCAGGCAGGCCCAGAATTTCACGCGCCTCTGACGGGGTGGCGATTTCCCCGCCCAGATTTTCGATCAGGCTTACGCCCTTTTCGACCAGATGGGCATTGTCGCGCGCCAGCTCGCCCTTGCTGATGAAGACATTGTCCTCCAGTCCGACTCGGACATGGCCGCCCAGCATCCAGGCCAGCGCCAGCATGGGAAATTCCTGCCGCCCGATGCCGAAGGCGCCCCAGACGGAACCGGGCGGAAGCTGGCTGCTCAGGTACATCAGAGATGCCGGATCGGCGGGGGCGGCGAAACGGACGCCCAGCACGATCTGAATTAGCAGCGGCAGCTTGAATACGCCGCGCTCCAGCAGCACTTTGGCCATCACCAGGTCGCCGGAATCGAACAGTTCCAGTTCGGGCAGTACGCCGGAAGCATAAATCCGTTTCGCCATTTCCGTCACGCTGGCGGGCGTATTGATGACGATGTGCGGGTTGGAATTCATCGTGTTGAGATCGAGGCTGCAGATATCCGGCCGCAACGCCTCGACATGGGCGATACGCTTTTGCGGCGTCACCAGTGTCGTGCCGGGCCCGGCGATGGTGGGATCGGGTGTGCCGGGCATGAAGCGGCCGCCTTCCCCGGTGGAAAGATTTATCACGACATCGCTGCCGGCCTGGCGGATGCGGTCGACGATCTCGGTGAACAAGTCAAGCCGCATGCTGCCCTGCTGTGTCTTGGGATCGCGCGCATGCAGGTGCACACAGGCCGCGCCGGCGCGCCCTGCCTCGACGGCGGCGGTGGCGATTTCGGCAGGCGTTATCGGCAGACCCGGATGCTGGTCGCGTCGGGTGGAGTTTCCCGTGACCGCGCAGGTGAGGATGGTTTTGCGGCCCATATACGCCTTATTGCCTGTTGCGGATCGCCAGCATGGGTGGTTGTGCCCTCTGCTCAGGGATCGCCACAATGTGTATCGACAACGATTTTGTCAACAATCATGGCGAACCTGTCCGGCCGTCCGCAATTTGCTAGCGCGTCCTGGGAGAATGGTCGCGGTCCTTATGCCGCGACAATTGCAGATACGCTTCCTTCGCCGGCTGAAGGTGAGCTTTCACCAGTTCGATGAAAGCCTTTCGCTCGCCCTTCTCCAGCAACGAGATCATCCTGGAGTGCTGTTCGCGTACCGTTCGCAGCAGATCGGGATTGCCGATGCTGTAGGAACGGATGGCGTGCGTCTTGAAAGCGAGTTGCGCGATGACATCCGACAAATGCGTGTTGCCGCAGGCCGCGAAGATGGTTTCATGGAATTTGAGGTTCTCGCGGAAGGCCCGCCTGAGATCGCCCCGGTCCACGGCGTCGCAATGGCGCCGGTGGATGGTGCGCAATTCCTGCAGCAGCGCAGGCGTGGCCGGCAGCGGCATCAATTCCGCCGCACAGCTTTCCACCAAGGTTCTGACGACATAGAGCTGCTCGACTTCCGTCAGCGAGAAATCCTTGACCGCGGCGCCGCGATTGGGCTGGCGCACCACGATCCCCAAGGCATCGAGATTTGCGAGAGCCTGGCGAATGATGTGCCGTTTGACCTGGAAGCGCGCGGCCAGATCTTCCTCGACCAGTCTTTCGCGGGGCGCCAGATGTCCCAGCGCGATCTCTTCTTCCAAGATCGAGGTAATCGCATCGGCGCCGGTTTCCGCCTGCAATTTGACGCTGGCAATCAAGCGCTTGCTCCGTTGTATTCGAACGCTAGGCTAATAGCGGTCCCTGACATGGCGCACAATCAGCAATATTGTTGACAATAATGTTGACTCCGTCCATCCTCAAACAGGCGCCAGGGCGCTTGCCTGCCTGATTCCACCATCCTCCCATCCGACCGATCCAGCGAGACCTCCTGTCCATGTCGAAAATTACCGCCGTGCGGGCGCGCAACATCGAGATTCCGCTCGATGTCACGACCGCTCTTTCCAGCCGCGTGGTGCGTGCGCGCCATTACGGGATTGTCGAAGTCGAAGCTGATGACGGCCATTGCGGGATCGGTTTTTGCTACGTCGGCAGCGGCGGCGGAAGCATCTTTTCCCAGATCGTTCATGATCTTCTGGCGCCTGTATTGCTGGGGCAGGATTCGTTCCGGGTCGAGGGGCTATGGGCCGAAATGTACCAGGAAACCCTGCTGCAGGGCCGCACCGGAACCGTGATGCGGGCCATCAGCGCGCTGGATGTGGCGCTCTGGGACCGCAATGCGCGCGCTGCCGGCCTGCCGCTCTACAAGCTGCTGGGCAGTATGCGCACCGACAAGGTCCCCGCCTATGCCAGCGGCGGCTATTATGTCGCCGGCAAGACGCCCAAGCACCTGGCGGATGAAATGGAATCCTATGTCAAAGCAGGATTCACCGCTGTCAAGATGAAGGTCGGCAAGGAGGATTTGCGCGGCGAGGAAGCGCGCATCGCCGCCGTGCGCGAACGCATCGGTTCTGATGCCATTCTGATGCTGGACGCCAACAATGCCTGGAGCGATTTGCCGACGGCGGCGCGCTTTGTGCGCATGTACGAGAAATACGATCCCTATTTCATCGAGGAGCCATTCAGCCCCGATGACATCGAAAATCACGCGCGGCTGGCCGGCGCGACCTCTGTGCTGGTGGCCACCGGCGAGATCGAGGCGGGGCGTTGGCGCTTCCGCGAGCTGATTGATGCGGGCGCCGCCGTCATCCTGCAGACCGATGCCTGCGTCTGCGGCGGCATCACCGAATTCCGGCGCATCGCGGCGCTGGCGGCCGGCCATGGCCTGACCCTGTGTCCGCACTGGTTCCATGACCTGCATGCCCATCTCGTCGCGGCCACGCCGAATGCGCAATATGTCGAGTATTTTCCCGATGATCAGGTGTTGAACTTCCGGCGGCTGGTGTCGAAGCAGGTGACGGCGGAAAAGGGCCATATCCTACTGACACAGGATGCCGGTCTGGGCTTTGTGTTCGAAGCCGCGGCGGTCGAGAAATATGCCGGCGGTCCCTGGTCCGAGCGCCGCCTGGCGCGCTGACGGTGCAAGCGGCTATTTTCCGTCCACGAGGATGAACGCCATGCGGCACGGCTTGTCCGAACGGTTCGACCAGGCATGATTGGTGCCGCGCTGCACGACGACATCGCCGGCCTTCAGCAAGGTCTCCTGTTTGTCGAGCACCAGATAGATTTCGCCGCTGAGCACAATCCCGTAATCGACGGTTTTGGTCCGGTGCATCAGGGGATGGGGCTGATCGCCGTCATGTTCGGAAAAGGCGTCCGCCGAGCCGAAGGAAGCGAAGGCGGCGCGGGCGGTTTCCCTGTCCAGCGAGGCGATAAAGGCTGCCTCCGGCGGCAATTCGACAATGCGGCAGACCGTACCGTTGGGCGGCGGTGTGATCGAACGCGGCCGGTCGGTGGGTTCGCCGGGCGCATCAATGATGGCGGGCATGGAATTGGTCACCCAAACCTCGTTGGCGGAGTAGCCGGGCCGCTGCGGGATATCAAAGGTGACCGGCGTGATGCCGTCCGAAACGATGATGGCCTTGCCGTCAGCATCGTGTCCGGTGACGACGCGGCGAATATTGGCGCCCAATTATCTGTTCCTTTCGAGGCTGGGGATTTTAAGGTTGGCGGCGGCCGGGAAGATGATCCCGCGATGTGCAATGCCAATGCAGGATCGCTTTTGACAATAACATGGACGATTTTGTTGACAAGTAAGTTGACAGTGCCGGGACGGCGACCCATCCTCGCAAAAGGGCAGAAACACATATGAAAAATTTTCGCCTATTGCTGGCATTTGCCGCGCTGGTGGCGCTTGCCGGATGCGGCAAGCCCCAGGAGGCATCAAAGCCCCCTGTTCCGAAAATCCGTGTCGGCTACACCAACACCACAAGTTTCACCGGCCTGTTCGTCGCCAAGGAGCGCGGTCTCTTCTCCAGACACGGACTTGATGTCGAACTGGTGCCGCTGGCATTGAACTCCATCATTCCCTCGGCTTTGGCGGGCAGCAGTCTGGAGATCGGCGGCACCACGCCGTCCGTATTCCTGCAGGCGGTCGAGGGTGGCATCGACATGGTCGAAGTCGCCGGCGGCGCGGTCAACGACGTTAACGTACCAAATGGCGGCGTCGTGGCGGCGACCGGCTCGGCCATCCATGGCCCCAAGGATTTTGAAGGCAAGCGCGTCGGCGTGCCGGGCCTGGGCGCCTATATGCACATCCTGTTCGTGCGCTGGCTGTCCGAGAAGGGCGTCGATCTCAAGAAGGTCAGCTTCGTCGAAGTGCCGCTGGCGCAGTCCAGCGACATACTGCGTTCCGGCAATGTTGACGCGATGCTGGCGGGCGAACCGTTCTTCGGCCGCATCCTGGAAGCGGGAACCGGACATCTGGTCTCGCCCTATCTGACCGAGATGCCGGACGGCCTGTTCGCGATCTACTATGCCTCACGGCGCGACTGGGCGCAGAGGAATGCCGATACGCTGCAAAAATTCCGTGCCGCGCTGGCCGAGGCCGCCGACTATATCGCCAAAAATCCCGCCGAGGCGCGCCGGATACTGGGCCGGGCGACGCATCTGCCGCCGGCAGTGGCGGAGAAGAGCGTCTTGCCGACATTGCGCCTTGCCGTGCCGGCTTCCGATATGGATTACTGGGCGGCGACGCTGGTCTCGCAGAATGTCCTCAAGGGCCGGCCTGACGCTGCAAAGCTGATGCTCCAGTAAGCGGTGCGGCCATGGCAAACGCAGTGGACATTCCGGGGATAGCGGCTGCAGACATCCCGGCCATCGCCTTCGAGGCGGTTTCGGTAACGCTGGGCGCGCGTCCCATCCTGCAGGACATCAACCTGGTCGTGGGCCGCGGTGAATTCGTCTGTGTCGTCGGTTCATCGGGCTGTGGCAAGACCACCCTCCTGCGGCTGATCGTGGGACTGATCGCGCCGAGCGTGGGGCAGGTGCGTTATGGCGGCAGGCCGGTGAGCGGTCCCGCCAACGACATCGCGCTGATCTTCCAGGACTACACCAAGGCGCTCCTGCCCTGGCGCACGGCCTATGGCAATGTCTCGCTGGCGCTGGAGGCGCGCAAGGTGCCGCGCACGCAGCGGCCTGCGCGGATCGCCGAACTGCTCCGCACAGTGGGCCTTGGCCAGCATGCAGACAAGTTTCCCGGCCAGCTCTCCGGCGGCATGCAGCAGCGGCTGCAGATCGCGCGGTGCCTGGCACAGGGTCCGTCGGTGCTGCTGATGGACGAGCCCTTCGGCGCGCTCGACGCCATGACGCGCCAGGTGCTGCAGGACGAGGTGCTGCGTCTCGCCCGGGCCGGCAATGCCAGCGTATTGTTCGTCACGCATGACCTGGAGGAAGCGATCTATCTTGGCGACCGGGTCATCGCGCTTAGACCCAATCCGGGGCGGGTCGCGCGAATCTTCGATGTCCGGCTGCCGCGTCCGCGCCACCAGCTCACCACCCGCGAGGATCCGGAATTCCTGCACCTGCGCCGCGAACTTTCCGACTTCATCCATGAGACCGAAACGTGAAGGGGCTGGTCTTGCCGTTGGCGCTTCTGGCCGTCGCCGAGTTGTGCGCGCGGACCTTGGGCATCGCCAGCGATACGCTGGCCGCCCCAAGCCAGATTCTTGCCGCCTGCTGGGATGTCATCGCAGACGGTACGCTGCCGTTGCGCGCCGGGCAGACCATCCTGGCGGCGCTGGGCGGACTGGCGCTGGGCGGCGGTCTGGGGCTGGTCCTGGCGATCATGCTGGGACTCAGTACGCCGCTGCGCCGCCTGCTGCGCTTTCCCATCGAGACGCTGCGCCCGATTCCGTCCATCGCCACGCTGCCTATCATGCTGATGGTCTATGGTTTCGGCTATCGCATGGAAATCGCTATCGTTTCCTTCGCCTGCTTCTGGCCTGTACTCATTATCGGCCAGGCCGCCATCAGCGGCATCGAACCGCGCTTGCTTGAAGTCAGCCGAGTTCTGGGACTGGATTTCTTCGCCCGCGTCACCAAGGTGGTGCTGCCCGCCGCCTTGCCGCGTCTGTTTATCGCCTTCCGCCAGGCGGCCGCCGTGTCGCTGATCGTCGCGGTCACCGCCGAGATCGCGATGAACCCGCAAGGACTGGGTTATGAGCTGATGGCGGCGCAATCTTCGCTCCGCCCCGCCACCATGTTCGCGATGCTTGTCTATATCGGGTTGATCGGCTGGAGCCTTAACGCGCTGTTGCTGCTGGTGCAGAAGCATCTGTTCGGCTTTGCCGCCGGATCGCAGGTTTCGCCATGACGCGGCTGGAACGGCTGGGCTGGACGGCAGCCAGCATTCTGGTGGGCCTCTCCTTCCTTGCGCTCTGGCAATATGTGGCCTGGCGGGGCCTGGTTTCGCCGGTCTTCCTGCCCGGTCCCGACAAGGCCTGGGCTGCCCTTGCCGACGGCTTTCGTTCCGGCGTCCTGACGCAGAGAACCCTCGCAACGCTTCAGCGCATGTTCATTGGCTGGGTTCTGGCCTCGATCGGGGGCGTCGCACTGGGCATGCTGATCGGCGCGTCACCCACGGCCCGCGCCTATCTGGGACCGACGCTGGAATTCATCCGGCCGCTGCCGTCCTCGGCGCTGATCCCCATCGCCATCGCTTTTTTCGGCCTCAGCAAATCGATGGTACTGGGCGTTGTCGCCTTCGGCTCGGTCTGGCCGATGCTGCTGGCGACGATCCACGGTTTTGCCGCGACCGAACCGCGCCTGCTCGAAGTGGCCCGCATTCTCGGCCTGTCGCGGCTGCAAGTGATCTTTCGCATCTGCCTGCCCAATGCCATGCCCGACATTCTGGCGGCGATGCGGCTGGGCCTGACGGTGGCGCTGATCCTGTCGGTGGTGGGCGAAATACTGGCTTTTCAGGGCGGGCTGGGTTCACATATCCTCGAAGCGTCGCGCGCCTTCCGTTCACCGCAACTCTTCGCAGGCGTGATCCTGCTGGGCGCCATCGGACTGGTGAGCAACCTGATACTGACTGTGATCGAAGGCCGGATCCTGCGCTGGAGACAACCCTGAACAGCACATTCTCGATGGAAGTTTGGCGCGGCGGCGTCAGCGCCTGGGAATGCGACGAGATGGGCCATCTCAATGTGCGCTTCCATGTTTCGCGCGCGCTGGAGGGTCTGGGTGTGCTGGCCGAATTGCTTGGGCTGGAACCCATTTTTGCCCCCAATGCCGCTGCCACGCTTGCGGTCCGCGAGCATCATATCCGCTTTCTGCGCGAGGCAAGGGCAGGCGAGGCCCTGCACATGACCGCGGGCATCCTGTCACTGGAAGAGGGTGGCCTGCAGGTGCTGCAGATTCTCCGCCATTCCTTCAGCGGCGAGATCTGCTCATGCTTTGTCACCCGCGCCGCCTATGTGGCGCGCGACGGCCGTGCGCTCTGCCTGCCGCAGGCCGCGTCCGCCCGGGCCGGCCGGATGCGCGTCAGCCTGCCGCTCGAGGCGGCGCCCAGGGGCGTGACCGGCGCGGCGCTGGCTTCCGCGGCGGGCGGCGACCGCGCGGATGCGCTGGGCATGGCGGTGACCGGGCAGGGTCTAGTCGGCTGGACCGATTGCGATGCTTTAGGCCGCATGCGCCCGGAGATGGTGATCGCCCGCATCAATCTGGGACTTCCCCATCTCTTGCGTCCGATCCGCGACGCCATGGAGGCGAGGATGAGCTTTCCAGGCCGGATCGGCGGCGCCGCTCTGGAATATCGCATTCTTTATCTGTCTCCGGCCGCTGCAGGCACCCCCGTGCAGTTGCGCTCCGGGCTGGCGGCGCTTCAGGGCAAGGCAATGCGGCTGATTCACTGGCTGCTGGATGCAAGGACGGGAGAGGCGCTGGCATCCGCTGAACATGTCTCGGTCAATTTCGACCTGAAGACGCGCAAGAGCTTGGATATGCCTTCCGATCTGCAGGCGCAGTTCCAAGCGCACATCATTTCAGGAATGTCTTTGTAATCAGTTCTCTATTGCCCGGCATCGCGCGGCCCGGCATGGGGCTGGGTACGCCAGGGCACTTTCATTTTGTCAACAATTTTGCGAAACATATTGTTGTCTTTATTCTGTTTGCGCCTGGTATTATCTGACAAGGCGAAAGCGCAACTGCGGCGCACTGCATACCTTCCGGGGAGAGGGCGTGGCTTTGAGACTCCTGCATGCGACGATGATCCTGTGGCTGGGCCTTGCGGGGCTAGCGGCGAACACGCCGGCCACGGCACAGACCCGTGGCGATGGCGCAACCACACTGCTGCAGAAATCCGCGACCGCGCTGGGCGGACTGGAGCGCATCCAGGCGGTCCGCAACATCACCCTGAACGGCTATGGCCAGTACGCCTACATGTTCGGCGGCGGCAACATCACCGGATCGAAAGACGCGCCGATGAAATTCGAGCAGGCCAACGACCTGCACCGCATCTATGACTTGGAACATGACCGCTATCGCCAGTTGGAGCGCCGCAATTTTCTCTTCCCCTTCGCCATAGCCGCCGGTCACGACTTCCATCCCATCAGCGAAAGCCTTGACGGCGAGATCGCCTACAACATCCTGCCTGACGGCACCGCGCAACGCAGCCCGCGCTGGCGCGAGGACGCGCATCAGGTCGATGGCGTCCACATGCGGCGGATGTGGTCGCTGAACAATCCGGTCGCTGCAATCCGCGCCGCGCTGAGGCCGGATTCAAAACGCTCGGCGGTCCGCGCGGATGGGGCCGATCAACTGGTGGATGTCGTTCTGGCGCCGGGCGACAAGTTCACACTGGCCATCGACCGGCGCAGCGGGCTGCCCAGCTTCATTCGCTGGGCCAATCCGCAGACCAATCTGGGCCAGATGACCATGACGACCCGCCTGACAGGCTATACCCTGCATGACGGGCTGATGCTGCCGCTGGGCTACGCCACCTATATGGACTGGCGCAACATTCCCTATCTGAAAATATACGTCGATTCCTATGACATCGACGGGACGATCGCCGACCTCGCCGCGCCCGCCGCGCTACGCGGCGCCGAGCCGCCCGCCCCGCCCGCCATTGTCACGTCTGAGGTCATAGCGCCTGGCGTCTGGCGGCTTGCCGCCGCCGCCCAGGGCTCGACCACCGCCGGCACCACGGCCTTCGAATTCACCGATCACATCATGCTTTTTGAACTCAATGTCGATCAGCGCGCGGCGGCGGCGATTATCGCCTTTGCCCGCGGGCTGGCGCAGGGCAAGCCGGTAACCCAGGTTGTTGTCTCTCATGCCCATTTCGACCACGCTGCCGGCATCCGCACCGCGGTTGCCAACGGACTGACGGTGATCTCGCGCCGCAACAACGAGGGCATCCTGCGTGAGATGGCGACCCATCCTGCGCCGGACTTTCCCGACCTGCAGGCAAGGCACCCCAAGCCGATGAAATTCATTCCGGTGGATGAGCATCTTCGCCTTTCCGACCGGGCGATGACGGTCGATCTCTACTGGGCGCGTGACAATATCCACATGGCGGACGCGCTCTTTGCCTACGCTCCGCAGTACAGGCTCATCGCCGAGGCCGATATCGCCACCGCGGCTTATGACTATCAATGGTGGCCGGACAATTATCTGGATCTGATCGGCCATTATAAACTCGATGTCGAAAGAGATTCGCCGGTCCATTCGGTTTCGCCCGATCATCCCGGCGTGATGACCCAGGCCCAGGTGTTGGAGATGATTGCGGGCGGCGTCAAACGGGTGCGGGATCTGTGCGCCGACCGGCTGGCCAAGGGCTTCTTCTTCACCGGCTGTCCGGTCCACAGCAATCGCTATTGAGACGGCGTGCGCATCCGGACATCGGCGCCGCCAGGGGGAAAATTTTAAAATGACGTGGCTTGCCGCGAACTTCCCGCCGATGGAGAGATGACAATGCGCAAATCCCATATGATTGTTGCACTGCTGCTGCTGGGGACGGCGCTGGCCTTGCCGCTGCTCGGCGCCGATGCCGCGCCCCCCAAGCCCGGTCCGACCGGCTATCTGGGTGACACCGGTCAGAAGGTTGACGTCAATGCAAAACAGGGCAAGGCCTATGGCGACGCCGTGGCGCAGATGCCGAACTGGATCGGGGTTTGGGAGGTGACGCAGGAAGTGGCGATCGGCGCCTTCGACCCGATCACCGCCGAGCATATTCACGATGGTCAGCCGGGACTGGATTTCGGCATCACCCCGGGCGGACGCATCCATCCACCCTACAAGCCCGCCTTCGAGAAACTGTATGCCGCAAGGGTACGCAAGGCCAAGGAGAGCGGCTACAACGACGATCCGGTATCCTTCTGCCGTCCGCAGGGCGTGCCGCGGGTCTATGCAACGCCGCAGTCTGTGGAGATCATCGTCACGCCGAAAGTCACCTGGATGATCTGGGCTTATTTTGCAAATATCCGGCGCATCTATACCGATGGCCGCAAGCATCCGCCCGCCGACATTTCGTATGGCACCGACCAGGGCCATTCCATCGGCCATTGGGAGGGCTCTACCCTTGTCGTCGACACCGTGAACATGCTGGCCGGTTCCTATGACCAGTCGGGCGCGCCCTACAGCGACAAGCTGCACATGGTGGAGCGAATTTCCATGCTCCCCAACGGCCAGCTCAAGAGCGACATCACGCTGACCGACCCCGAGATGCTGACCCGCCCCTGGCACGTCACGCGCTATCTGGATCGCGTGAAGCTGCAGCCCGAGGTGGAGAACATCAAGGGCGCCGGTCCCAACTGGAATGATGTGGAGTCGATCCATTGCACGGGCAACCGCAATGGCGCCGACGAGCATGGCAACCAGAGCGTGCAGTTGCCAGGCGACAAGAGCTACCGGAGCCCGACTGGCAAGTGATGGCCGCATTGGCCGCCCGCCCGCGAGGAATTGATGACAAGCAAGGTTCATGACAGCCCTCGCTCGGCGCTGGCCGGAATTCTGTTTGACGGCATGACGATTATGTCCGGCGGTTTCGGCTTGGCCGGAAACCCGGAAAATCTCATTCCCGCCATCCAGGAAGCCGGTGTCCGCAAGCTGACCGTGATTTCCAACAATTGCGGCGCGGACGGCTTCGGCCTCTGGCTGTTGCTCAACAACGGCCAGATTCGCAAGATGATCTCGTCTTATGTCGGCGAGAACAGGTTGTTCGAACAATTATATCTGTCAGGCGAGCTGGAGCTGGAACTGAGCCCGCAAGGCACCCTGGCCGAGCGAATCCGGGCCGGCGGGGCGGGAATTCCGGCCTTCTACACGAAGACAGGCGTCGGCACGATGGTGGCCGAAGGCAAGCCAACCGCAGAGTTCGACGGGGCGACCTATCTGATGGAGAGATGGTTGCGCGCCGATTTGTCCATTGTCCGGGCCTGGAAAGGCGATACCGAGGGCAATCTGGTCTATCGCAAGACGGCGCGGAACTTCAATCCGATGATGGCGACGGCCGGCACCGTCACGGTCGCCGAAGTCGAAGAAATCGTCCCGGCGGGTTCGCTGGACCCCGATGCCATCCATACACCAGGCATCTTCGTGAACCGGATCGTTCAGGGCGCGCATTATGCGCGCCGGATCGAGAAGCGCACGACCCGGCCGCGCCCGGCGTGACGATCAGTTCAGCTTGTCATAGACGACATGGGCTTCCACCGGGCGTCCCACCGGGCTGATGCCCTTGGAGAAGACCGACATGGTCTTGCCATCGGACGAAACGGTTGAGATCGCGGTAAAGACAGGCTTGCCGTTTTTCAGGCGGGCGATTTCGCGCTTGTACGTGCCGTTGTGCCGGCCGCTAATCCCGTCATAGGCGGGCGAGGATTTGAGATCCATCTTTCCGGTGCCGCCGTCATAGGGAACGCTGTAGCTGACCACGGTCTTGATGCCGTCGGAGGTGATGCCGTCCACCTGGACACGCAGATCCTTCCCGCTGACCGAGATGGTGGCGATCTGTTCGCGCGGCTGCGCCCCCGTTACGTAATGCGACTTGGCCGGGTTCATCTTCCAGCGCCCGACAAAGGGATCCGGTTCTGCCGCATGGGCCGCAGGCAAGATCAGGCCTGCCGCCATCACCGCCAGAGCCAGCGGTTTCGCGAAAGACATCATGGCGTTGTCCCCTCCGGTTTTCCTGGTGCTGCAGACGGTCCCGTCTTCCGATTATAGCCCTGTTGCATGTTGTCAACAATATTGGTGAAACATCTTGTTGACGCCTTGTCGTCCGGCATGTTTGCTTTGCCGCGCCGGATCTGGACGGCGGCGAGACGTGCAGGCAGGCTTGGCTTGGCCCTGCGTTGCTCAAGACATGGATCATCGATGATGCGCGCACCACACTTGCTTGCCGGACTGGCTCTGCTTCTTTCGGCGAACGCCGCCCTGGCGCATCATTCGGGGGCCATGTTCGACCGTTCCAAGACGGTGGAGATAAAGGGCACCCTCAAGGAGGTGCAGTGGATCAATCCACATGCATGGATTCAGCTCATCGGCTCACCGGGCGGCCGCGGAAAAGCGGTGGAGTGGAGTTTCGAACTGGGCGGCGGCGGCGCGGCGCTGCGGCGCATGGGCATGACCCGAAGCAATCCCAAGCCGGGCGATAAGGTGAGCATCAAGGGTTATCCCCTGCGGGACGGCCGGCCGGGCGCATCCTTCATCAGCATGACCATGAGTGACGGGCGCGTCTTTGCCCAGTCGATCCCCTGTCCGGCCGGGCTTGCCACCTGCAAGTAGCTGCCATCGCTGGTCCTATCCTGTGCCGGGCTTTTTTGGCCGTGCCTGTGTTTTGCAGGCATGGAAGGCGCATGCATGGGAACATCATGCGAATGTCTCTTGCTTGCGGCCTGGTTTTTTCTGCTCTTGCTGCGGCGCCCGCATACGCCGCGTCCATTAGGGGTAGATCGCATACCCTCACCAGTGGATTCGCGAACGTGTGAGAAAACCGTGGGAATACGAACGATCAATAGCGAACTTGTTCGTGACTTGTTCGCATGGATTTCCCACCGAACGCGGTCGAAAAGCTAAGCTTTTCAAGCATCCCCTTCGAACGCTCCACTTTGCCAAGGTTAGGGTCGACGCTTCGAATCCGTTCGCTCGCTCCAGGTTTTTTAAATGAAAGCAAATAGTTAGAGGTGATCCGCTGAAAAGCGGTCGCCTCATTTTTGGCAAAGGGTACCGCAAGGGTACCAATTGAAGCCGTTTCGGCTTTCCAGGATTGCCTAATCTTGAACGTCCGCTTTGCGCCAGAAGCGGTCATTCGACGGGATGCTCATACCAACAGGTACGGCGGCATGAATTCTCTAGATTTGACGCGTTCAGCACTATTATCGCAGTAAACGCTGAGCAGGATTTATTACAATCTGAATACGGCAAGTGAGCCGAGTGCCAGAGCCAATGCTCCGACCTGTATTGCGAACGGCTTCACCACCTTGACCAAATTCGACCACTTCGCGGTTAAGAGGAACATCAACACAAAAGGGGCCTGTCCAACTATCAATAGTTGGAATAAGTGCGCAGCAGCACCTTCGTCGGTCGAATGTCTTTCCCAGCCCGTCGCAACTACAACCAGAACTATCACGAACGCCAAAAATGACATTATGACTGGCGCTACTTCTCCGAGCTTATTTGCTCTTTCCTGCGCCGTCATGACTCTCTTGCCTTCTAAGTAACAAGCGAATGCGCAACCCAACGCCCATTTCAACGCCGAAAAATCGCTGTCGATGGAGGACGCTTCCTGTTCCATTGCCCGCCCCCAGTCCGCTTTCTCCGAAGGCAGTAATGTTTTTGAGTGTGACGTAATTGCGGACGCTAGCTTACGTAACGGAGAACGCATCCGTTGCATCAAATTGCTCCAGCAGCACGTCTGCGAGTTTGGGACTTTGCCGAACTGGCCTGTAGCTCATGTGCTACCGCCGCTCCTTTGCGTGTGATTCTATAAATGTGTCGCGGAGGCCGACCTGCGATATTTGACTCTTCCCATTGGGAATCGAGCAGGCCGATTTCGCTTAGTCGAATCAGAATCGGATAGAGGGTGCCGGATTTTAAGCCAGTTCGTTGAGACAACTCGTATCCGTGAAGCCACTTCGATGAAGCATCGAGCAGCGTGACGAGCAATGTTTCAGCCTGCGGGGACAATTTTCGTTGACGCGCCATCCGATTACTCTACATAAGTAGAGTAATGAGTCAAGAAGACGACGTGTGTGGAAGGGCTGGCAATGTCCGTTAGATGGGTACTCAAGATATTGGCGGGTGTCGTCGTTGCAATACCGCTCACAGCCTGCATGATGCTTGGCCCGCTATATGTGGAGCATCATCGCACTGTCGATTTGCCCCACCCAACTGGTTCCTTTGCCGTGGGCCGGTTTACCGGGCTCCTTGAAAGTGACCATGATAAACAGCTGATGTCCCCCAACCCGGGTGAGGCTCGGCGGGCATTCCTTTGGATTTGGTACCCAGCAGATGCGTCGCCGTCTGCGAAACGCTGCGATTACATTCCTGCGAACTGGCGCGCGGTATTGGATGAGACCCGTGGGACCATCAACCGGTATTTCTTGTCCGTTGATCTTACAAACATCAAGGACCAAAGCCTATGTGGCGTCGATATATCGCCTCGGCAGCGGACCTATCCGTTGGTTTTGTTGCGCGCGGGATCATCTGCTCTAACGGCGCAATATACCGTTCTGGCAGAAGCCCTAGCTAGCCACGGCTATATTGTGATGGGGTTTGACGCGCCTTATCGCAGCGAGGTCGTCGTATTTCCCGATGGAAGCTATGTGCAAAGGCTGCCCGCAAATGACGCCGAAGCCTTGAGCGGTGAAAGGCAAATCGAGTTGGGGCGCAAGCTGATTGGGGCCTGGGAAGCAGATACCAGCTGGGTTCTTGATCAGGTCACTGGAACAGCTGCGTTTGCCAGACTACGTGATCGTATAGATGTGCAGAAGATTGCCATGGTGGGACACTCGCTCGGCGGCGCAACGGCGGCGCAGTTTTGCCGCGATGACGCCAGATGTAAGGCGGGCGTGGATATTGATGGCGTGGTATTTCCCGATGTCTCCGAAAAAGGAATGAACAAGCCGTTTTTTATCCTTTTGGGCGGCCACTCGCTTGAGAACGGTGAAGATGTACGCCAGGCGTTGGCCGGTCTGACTTCCCTATACGATCATCTACCGCCCGAGACGCGGCTCCAAATGACCATAACTGGCGCTAACCATTTCAACTTCAGTGATATTGGATTCCTTAAAAGTCGGGGAGTGCAGCAGACGTTTCAATTTCTCGGTTTGATGAAAATGGATGTTACCCAGCAAGCGGCGCTTACATCGTTATATGTGCGGACGTTCCTGGATGTGCATTTAATGGGCGCTCCCGCGGATGAATTGCAAAAGCTTCCGGCAAAATGACTTTTTCACCGTCCGGTGTCCTGGGCCGATCTGGTCGCTCGCGCAAGCCGAGGGTGACTGGTCACAGAGGAATGTCCGCTTTGGGTCAAAAACGGCCATTCAGCCCTGGTCGGCCCAATGTCCGTTTTGCGCCAAAAGCGGTCATTCCCAAGCACGCAAGAGATGTGATCTGGAAAATCACGACTTTCCGGCGGAGCTCCCATAGTCCCAGTCATAGGGAACGCCAGTTTCGCCAAGAATATAATGAACGAGTTCACGAAACCCGGCTTCGGCGCGCACATCGTTTGACAAAATCACAACACAACGCTGCAGGGCTTGCATGCACACCATGGTGTTGGCGGTGGTGGAGTCGTGCCCACCTTTTTCAAAACCATTGCCTTGAGGCCCTCTAAACAACACGACACCCAGACCTGCATAAAGGTCATCGCGCTGCTGGGTCAGCGGCAAGTCCGGTTCCAATACCGGAAATTGATGAGCTGTGGTGATATGTAATTGTGGTCGCGTCATTTCATTAAATGATGGCCCGCTGAGACCTTCACCACGAACAAGCGCAGCCGTGAATTGAGCGAAATCCGAGATAGTCGTATCCAGGGAGCCAGCGGCACGCACTTTCGAGTTATGATTATGCGTCTGCACTTGACCTTGATCGTTCCAGCCATCAGCCGCGTTAGAACCAAAGTCATTGCGCCAAGTCAGAGATGTTCGCGGCATGTTTAGCTTGTTGAAGACGTCGTTTGTCAAATCTCCCACATCAATACCAAGCCCCTGACTCTGGCGGCCATGTTCGATGGCGAATTGCAACAGCACGTATCCTTCACCAGAGTAGCTATAGCGTGTGCCAGGATCGAAATGAATCTGCAGCTTGTGATCCGGTTCCAAAAACCAGAAATTGGCGAAGCCAGTCGATTGGGTTAGCACGTTGCGCGGTGAAATATTCTCCCAGCGCTGATCTCCCGCCAAATCTTTGTAAGGCCCATATTTTCTCAGAAATCCAGGATCTACTCCATAGCTGGGTAATGGGTTTTCGAGATAGGCAGCGATAGGCTTATCAAGATCAATTTTAGCTTTATCGACCAGTTCCATTACGGTGTAGGCGAATACTGTCTTGGTCAGCGAGGCGCCGTACATGATCGTATTTGTGGAAAGCGAATCGCCGTTGGCGTTGCGGATGCCGTAAGCCTGCACATACTGAACGTTTCCCTTATCAATGAACGCAATCGCCATGCCATTGGCGTGAGTTTGCGCCATGATCCTGCGGGCTTCGGTATCGATTGCCGAGTTCGAGGGTATATGGGGGATTGGTACTGGCGACTGTGCCTGAGCCGAAACTGCCAACAGCAGGAAGCCCGATAGAAGAATCCTGCCCTGCATCGCTCACCTCTAGCAAAAGCAATAGCATGGAGAGAATGGGGATCATACCGTCCTGACTTTCGA
>Ga0265313_10001117_pt1 | contig 25638 bp, 26 predicted proteins | sample 4123metaG_FD_203122 | JGI IMG/M metagenome (GOLD analysis project Ga0265313, IMG submission 203122) | Rhizosphere microbial communities from Carex aquatilis grown in University of Washington, Seatle, WA, United States - 4-1-23 metaG | ecosystem: Host-associated > Plants > Roots > Rhizosphere >...
GAATTCAGGGGCGTGCAGGGGAAGTTCATCGGGACCGTGAACTTCGGCCAGGACGACAACCACGTGAACTTCGTCGATTCCGAATCGATCGTGCTCGCCAGCATCGTCGAAATCGGAGTGTCATCCCCCAATCAGTTCACTCAGCTGCCGATCATTGGCGCCGCCGACAACATTTTTATCAGGAACGTCTGTCCGCAGGCCGACAGCTCCGTTCGGTTCGTCATCGATACCGGCTGGACCGGCGGGCCGATCGACCTTCGCCTCGCCATCGCGGTGAACCCCGTTTAACGGCGGCTAGCTCTTCAGGCGGTAGCCGGTGCGGAAGATCCACCAGATGCCGCCGAGGCAGAGCGCCAGGAACACCAGCGTCATCGCGAGGCTGATGCCGACGTTCACGTCGGACACGCTGTAGAAGGCCCAACGAAATCCGCTGATCAGATAGACCACCGGGTTGAACAGCGTCACCGTCTGCCAGAACGGCGGCAGCATGTGGATCGAGTAGAAGCTGCCCCCGAGGAACGTCAGCGGCGTCACCACCAGAAGCGGTACGATCTGCAGCTTCTCGAAACCGTCGGCCCACAGGCCGATAATGAATCCGAACAGGCTGAAGGTTATGGCCGTGAGCAGCAGGAACAGCACCATCACCGGCCAGTGCTCGATCCTGAGCTGAACGAAGAACGCCGCGGTAACCAGGATGATCAGCCCGAGCAGGATCGACTTGGTGGCCGCCGCGCCGACGTAGCCGAGCACGATCTCGAAAAATGATATCGGCGCCGAAAGAACCTCGAAGATCGTGCCCGTAAATTTCGGGAAATAGATGCCGACCGAAGCGTTCGAGATGCTCTGCGTCAAGAGCGACAGCATGATCAACCCGGGCACGATGAAGGCGCCGTAGCTTACCCCGTCGATCTCGCGAATGCGGCCGCCGATCGCCGACCCGAAGACGATGAAATAGAGCGCCGTCGTGATGACCGGCGCCACCACGCTCTGGAAGACGGTGCGCCACCAGCGCATCATCTCGTTGCGGTAAATGGCGAGGACGGCTTGGGCGTTCATGTCTTGTCGCTCACCAGACTGACGAAAATGTCTTCCAGCGAACGCTCGCTGGTGTTGAGATCGCGGAAACCGATGCCGGCATCGCGCAGCGCGGTGAGCAGCGAGGTGATCCCGGTCCGCTCGCGCTGCGTATCGTAGACATACGTCAGCTCGCTGCCGTCGGCCGAGAGTTCGAGGTTGAACGGGGCCAGTATCTCCGGCACGCGCTCGAGCCGGCCCTGCAGCATCAGCGACAGCCGCTTCTGGCCGAGCTTGCGCATCAGCTCGGCCTTCTCCTCGACCAGGATGATCTCGCCCTTGCTGATCACCCCGATGCGGTCGGCCATGTCCTGCGCTTCCTCGATGTAGTGCGTGGTGAGGATGACCGTGACGCCGGATTGGCGCAGCCGCCTGACCGTCTGCCACATGTCCTTGCGCAACTCGACATCGACGCCCGCCGTCGGCTCGTCGAGGAACAGCACCTCCGGCTCGTGCGCCAGCGCCTTGGCGATGAGCACGCGCCGCTTCATGCCACCCGACAGCGTGATGATCTTGGAATCGCGCCGGTCCCACAGCGACAGGTCGCGGAGCACCTTCTCGATCACGGCGCTGTCCGGCTTCTTGCCGAACAGCCCGCGGCTGAAGGCGAGCGTCTGCGCCACGGTGACGAAGGCGTCGGTGGTGAGTTCCTGCGGCACCAGGCCGATCATGGCGCGGGCGGCGCGGTAATCCTTGACGATGTCGTGACCGGCGACGGTGACGGTGCCGGTGGTCGCGGTCACGATCCCGCAGACGATCGAGATCAGCGTGGTCTTGCCCGCCCCGTTCGGCCCGAGCAGGCCGAAAATTTCGCCCTTGTCGATTTCGAGGTCGATGTTCTGCAGCGCCTGCCGACCCGTCTTGTAGGTCTTCGAGACACCGGAAATCTTGAGAATGGCGGGCATGAGGTGTCCGTTTGAGGCGGATTCTTGGGAAGCGAATGGGAGGCGATTTCGGGGTGGCCGACAGGCCCGTCGCGAAACCCCTTACAAAGGGTGCCGACGCCAAGGTTCAAGCCCCGATTCGGCGTGCGGACTATGCCTCAGGCGCGCCGCCCCGGACAGCCCGAAAAGCACACCGCCGGGAACGGCAGGTTTCAGCCGTTTTCGCCACCAGGAACGGGAAGCCGTTTCAGTCGCTAAATTGCTGAAAAAAGCGGGAAATCCGACCCCCGCGATGCTATATATGTGAGGGTGATTCTGGGACCGTCGGGCGGCGTGTTTTCCCTCCCTCTGCATGGGTCCCGAAAACCCCTCGAAATGGCAATTGGCCTCCTGACGGAATTGGCATGAACCAGATGCAACCTGTCGCACCGGGCGATGGCGAATACGGCGCTGAATCGATCAAGGTCCTCAAGGGCCTCGATGCCGTGCGCAAGCGCCCCGGCATGTACATCGGCGACACCGACGACGGTTCGGGCCTCCACCACATGGTCTACGAGGTCGTCGACAACGGCGTCGACGAGGCGCTCGCCGGCCACGCCGACGAGGTCTCGGTGACGCTGAATTCCGATGGATCGGTGACCGTGAAGGACAACGGCCGCGGCATCCCGACCGGCATCCACAAGGAAGAAGGCGTCTCGGCGGCCGAGGTCATCATGACCCAGCTCCACGCCGGCGGAAAGTTCGACCAGAATTCGTACAAGGTCTCCGGCGGCCTGCACGGCGTCGGCGTCTCCGTCGTCAATGCCCTGTCGTCGAAGCTCACCTTGCGCATCTGGCGCGAAGGCAAGGTCCACGAGATGAGCTTCACCCACGGCGTGCCCGATGGGCCGCTGAAGGTGGTGGGCGACTGGACCGGCAGGAACGGCACCGAGGTAACGTTCATCCCCTCGCCCGAGACGTTCACGCACATCGAGTTCGACTACGCCACGCTGGAGCACCGGCTGCGCGAGCTCGCCTTCCTGAACTCGGGCGTGAAGATCACGCTGACCGACAGGCGCGGCGTCGAGGTCAAGACCGAGACGATGATGTACGAGGGCGGCCTCGCTGCCTTCGCCCGCTATCTCGATCGCGCCAAGAAGCCGCTCATCGCCGCGCCGATCTATTTCCGCGCCGAGAAGGACGGCATCACGGTGGAAGTCGCGATGCAGTGGAACGATTCGTACCACGAGAACGTGCTCTGCTTCACCAACAACATCCCCCAGCGCGACGGCGGCACCCACCTCGCCGGCTTCCGCGGCGCGCTGACGCGCCAGGTGACCGGTTACGCCGAGCGCGGCGGCGCCGCCAAGAAGGAGAAGGTCGCGCTCACCGGCGACGACTGCCGCGAGGGGCTGACCGCCGTGCTTTCGGTCAAGGTGCCCGACCCCAAATTCTCGTCGCAGACCAAGGACAAGTTGGTCTCCTCGGAGGTCAGGCCCGTGGTCGAGAACCTCACCAACGACGGCCTCGGCACCTGGTTCGAGGAGCACCCGGCCGAAGCGAAAATCATCGTCGGCAAGGTCGTCGAGGCCGCCGCCGCCCGCGAGGCAGCGCGCAAGGCGCGCGAACTGACCCGCCGCAAGGGCGCGCTCGACATGGCCTCGCTCCCCGGCAAGCTCGCCGACTGCGCCGAGCGCGACCCGGCGAAATCGGAAATCTTCATCGTCGAGGGCGACTCGGCCGGCGGCTCGGCCAAGCAGGGCCGCAACCGTGACAACCAGGCGGTGCTGCCGCTCCGCGGCAAGATTCTCAACGTCGAGCGCGCGCGCTTCGACAAGATGATCTCGTCCGAGCAGATCGGCACGCTGATCACCGCGCTCGGCACCTCGATCGGTCCCGACGAATTCGACGTCGAGAAGCTGCGCTACCACAAGATCATCATCATGACCGACGCCGACGTCGACGGCGCCCATATCCGCACGCTTTTGCTCACCTTCCTGTTTCGCCAGATGCGCGAGCTGGTCGACCGCGGCTACGTCTATATCGCCCAGCCGCCGCTCTATAAGGTGAAGCGCGGCTCGTCAGAAATTTACCTGAAGGACGAGCGCGAGCTCGACGACTTCCTGGTCAGGAGCGGGCTGGAAGAGGCGGTGCTGAAGCTTGCCCGCGGCGACGACCGCGCCGGCGCCGACCTCGCCGATATCGTCGGCGAGGCGCGTCAGGTCTCGCACATCCTCGACGGCATCCACTCGCGCTACAACCGCTCGGTCGTCGAGCAGGTCACGATTGCCGGCGCGCTCAACCCCGCGATCCTGTCCGAGCCCGAGAAGGCCGAGGCGGCGGCGACCTATGTGGCGAAGCGGCTGGACGCGCTGTCCGAGGAGACCGAGCGCGGCTGGGTCGGCACGTTCAAGCCGGACGTCGGCTTCCGCTTCGAGCGCGAGGTGCGCGGCGTGAAGGAGGTGGCGACCATCGACCCGGCGCTGCTCGAATCCGCCGATGCCCGCAAGCTCGACCAGTTTGCGGCGAAGCTCCAGCCGATCTACGGCAAGTTCGCCCGCTACGTGAAGAAGGACGACGAGACCATCGTCCACGGACCGCGCGATCTTTTCCGTGCGGTGCAGGCCGCCGGCCGCAAGGGCCTTTCCATGCAGCGCTACAAGGGGCTGGGCGAGATGAACGCCGAGCAGCTCTGGGAGACCACGCTCGACCCCGAGGCGCGCACGCTGCTGCAGGTGAAGATCAGGGATGCGGTCGAGGCCGGCGACCTCTTCAACCAGCTCATGGGCGACGAGGTCGAACCCCGCCGCGAATTCATCCAGGACAACGCGCTGAACGTGGCGAACCTGGACGTTTAGCCGTCATGGCCAATCAGCCTCGCCCCTTCGATCGCGCAACAATCGAGGAGGCCTTCGGGCTCCTGGCCGAAAGAGCGGCGGCGGCTGGCAAGGTCATCGAAATATCCGTCTACGGCGGCGCAGCCCTTATTCTCACCCTCGAAGCCAGACCGGCAACGCGAGACGTGGATGCCGTGTTCGAACGCGACGCGACATTTGTTCGGGCAGCGGCACGACAGGTCGCTGCCGATTTCGGCTGGGATGAGACCTGGCTGAACGACGGAGTGAAGGGTTTTCTCAGTGCCAGCGATGCAGGGCCGGAGGCAAAGCGCTTGTTCCGGGAGTATCCGCGATCAGGGACGCCCTCGCTGCGGGTATTGGTAGCGACGCCTGAATATCTCTTCGCCATGAAGGCGCTGGCGATGCGAATCGGCGGCACCGAGGGCAGCCAGGATGTCGATGACATTCGTCGCCTTGCGCGTGCACTCGGAATAGTAAATGCAAAGCAAGCTGTCGCAGTTGTGGCGCGTTATTATCCGTCGGAGAAAATTCCGGCTAAGACTCAGCTTGGGCTGGAGGAAATCTTTGGCCCCGGAGACACAACACCGTGAAGCGCCCGCGTAGCATTGCCGAAATCGCCGAACGCGCCGCGCGGGGAACGCAGGCGTTCGACCCCGCCGTGCGCGAATTCGTCGACGCGTGGCAGGCCATGTCGCGCTCCGAGCGCGCCGCCGCCGTCGAGGCAGAGCCGGTCCTGCTCGGCGGTGTCAAGGATGCCTATCTCGCCGCTGTGGCGGAGCACCTTGCCAAGCAGGATGATCTCGCACCGCCTGCCTGGAGCGATAAGCCGAACCGCTTTCTCCACGAGCCGTTTTTCGCCGGCGGACTGGAAAGCCTGAGGGCGATCCTGATTGTCGAAAGTCCGGCGGCTTTTCGCCGGCGGCTCATCTTCGTCACCGCCGACGCGCTCTCGCGCCCGCATCGCGCGCTCGCGGACTAGGCAACGCGCCTGGCGACGGTAGTCTTACGCGGGGGCCATTCCCCAGCCCGCGAATCCGCCCTAGAAATGCGGGCCATGCCCGCCCCGCGCGTCAAACCAGCAGCCGCCGCCAAACCCGCCGCCAGGAAGAAGAAGCCTCAGCGTCGCGCCGCGCCGGCACCAGCGGAGATCTCGCCGGCCCGTGCCCGCGCGCTGTGGCTGGACGCGCAGCGACTGACCGTGGCGGAGCCGTTCGGCGCCGGCCCCGACGCCGTGGCGCGCGCGACCGGGCACCTCGGCTACGTCCAGATCGACACGATCAACGTCATCGAGCGCTCGCACCACCACATCCTCTACACCCGCATCCCGGCTTATCGGCGCGCCGATCTCGAAGTCGCCCAATCGGGAGCGAAGACCGTCTTCGAGTTCTGGACGCACGCGCTCTCCTACGTGCCGGTCCGCGATTTCCGCTTCTTCGTGGCGGAGATGAAGGAGCATCGCGCCGAGCCGATGCGCTGGTATGCCGATACCGGCGACGCCGCAATCCGCAGGGTGGTCGCCCGCATCCGCAAGGAGGGCGCGCTCACCATTTCCGACATCACCGACGACACGCTCGTCGAGAAGGACCACCCGTGGGCGTCGCGGAAGCCGTCGAAGCGCGCGCTGCAGGCCGCGTTCTATTCCGGCCAGCTGGTCATCGCGCGCCGCGCCGGCATGCTGAAAACCTACGAGCTCACGCTCCGCCATTTCGGCTGGGATCGCATGCCGAAGGCCGCCTCGCCGCGCGAAATCGCCGCTTACATGCTGGAGCGCGCGCTCCGCTCGCAGGGGCTCGTGACGGCCGAATCGGCCGGCTACCTGCACCGCGGGATGCGCCCCGTGATGCAGGCACTGATCGAAAAGGAAGCGCGCGCCGGCCGCCTCGTTCCGGTCGCGATCGCCGGCACCGATGCGCCGCCGCTCTGGACGCGCCCGGAGACGCTTGTCGCGGAAATTGCCACGCCCGCCCTCACCCACATCCTGTCGCCCTTCGACCCGGTCATCCGGCACCGCAAACGCACGGCGCTCTTCTTCGGCTACGACCACGTCTTCGAAGCCTATCTGCCGAAGGAGAAGCGCAAGTTCGGCTACTTCACTCTGCCGGTCCTTTCCGGCGACGAGATCGTGGCTGCGCTCGACCTCAAGGCCGACCGGCAAAGCGGCAAGCTGCTCGTTCAGGCGTGGCACTGGGTCGGCAAGGGGAAATCCCGGACGCACAAGGCGGCGATCGATGCCGCGCTCGACCGGTTCGCGGCGTTCCAGTTTGCGGCGGACGCCACATAAGAATATCCGAACGCGGCCGGCCCTTGCCGACCGGAACGCGCGACTATCTATCGTAGGGCGCGCCGGGAAGCGGCGGTGCCGGGAGGAAAATGTCGATGCCCACCACAAAGCCGGTCTCTGCCATCGTCGGCATTGGTCCTGGAAACGGAGCGGCGCTGGCCCGGCGTTTCGCGAAGGAAGGCTATGCGGTGGCGCTGATCGCACGGCGCACCGAGCTCAGCGACCAGCTCGCGGCGGAACTCGCTGACGCCCGCACCTACGCCTGCGACGTGCGCGATCCCGCCGCGGTTGCGGCGACGTTCGCGGCGATCGCCAAGGACATGGGCCCGATCGACGTCGTCGCCTACAACGCCGGCGCCGGCACCTGGGGCACGGTCGAGGACATAACGCCCGAGAATTTCGAGAACGCCTGGCGCACGAACGCGCTGGGGCTGCTCACCGTGACGCAGCAGGTGATCCCCGCGATGAAGGCGAAGGGCGCCGGCGCCATCGTCGTGGTCGGCGCCACGGCCTCGCGCCGCGGCATGCCGAAGACGGTCTCCTTCGCCCCGGCCAAGGCAGCCCAGCGCAGCCTCGCCGAGGGACTGGCGAAACATCTCTGGCCGCTCGGCATTCATGTCGCGCTGGTCATTCTCGACGGGGTGGTCGATCTCGAACGGACGCGCAAGGCCATGCCCGACAAGGGCGACGATTTCTTCATCAGGCCCGACGACGTCGCCGAAACCGTGTGGTGGCTGGCGCGCCAGCCACGCTCGGCCTGGTCTTTCGAGGTCGAGGCGCGGCCCTTCGGCGAGAAGTGGTAGCGGCCTGGCTCACCCGTCCGCTTACGCACGCTCGTAATCGAGAAGCACCGCGCCGCTATCGAACGGCCGCGCCTCGATGAGCTTCCATTTCTGCCGGCTGGCGCCGCCCTGGAAGAGCAGCTTGCCGCCACCGATCGTGACCGGATTGACCAGGAGATGGAGCCCGTCGACCAGCCCGGCGGAGAGGAACGCGTTGGCAAGCTGCGCGCTGCCGAGGATCGCGATGTCCTTGTCGGTCTCCCGCCTCAGCGTCGCGATGTCGCCGGCAAGGTCGGCGCCGCGCGAGATGGTGACGTTGCCCCAGTCGGCGGTCTTCAGCGTGCGCGAGAACACGACCTTGCGCTGCGCTGCGAGTTGCTTCGCCATGCCCGCATCGGCCGCCGGCGAGGTCCAGTAGCCGACCATGCCGGTATAGGTGATGCGGCCGTAGAGAAAGGCGCCGCAGGCAAGGTTGGGCTCGATGAAATAGCGGAAAAGATCGGGCGTCGGCTCGGGCGGAACCAGTTCGTCATTGGGTGCCGCAAGATATCCGTCGATGCCGATGAAAGACGAAACGATGAGCTTTCCCATCGCTCAGCCCTCCAATGAGCGACCGAGGGCGTCGAGCAGGTCGGCCGTGCCCTTCTCGCGCACGGCCGGGTCGTCGAAACCGTCGAGGAAGGCGCCCTGCTCCACCAGCTTGAGCCGCGTGCCATTGCCTTCCGGCTTCAGTTCGATGGTGGCGAGCGAAACCGAGATGCGCTTGCCGTCCATCGTCATCCAGTAGCTGTAGATGATGCGCTCGTCAGGGACGATGTCCCAGTACGCAGCCTGGAATTCGATCGCCGGACCGTCCGTGAACTTGCCCTTGCTCACCTCGACGCCGCCGACCCGGAAGTCCATCGACTTCTCGCCCTGCGTCCAGCCGCCACTCGGGCCGGCAAACCACTTCTCCTTCATCTTGGCGTCGGCGAACGCATGGAAGACGCGCGCCGGCTTTACCGGATAGACGCGCTCCAGCGTGAAGCTTCCGTGGGTGACAGTGCGGTTGGTCATTTCTTCTCGCTTTCCCCTTGTTCTTCCTCAGCAGCCAGAAGCGCGCCCAGCCGGTCAAGGCGCCGCTGCCAGAGCAGCCGCCGTTCCGAAATCCATTTTTCGGCGAGGCTGAGCGTCGCCGTATCGACGCGGCACGTGCGCACGCGCCCGACCTTCTCGGAACTGACCAGGCCGCACTCTTCCAGCACGCCGAGATGCTGGAGAATTGCCGGCAGCGACATCGCGAACGGCTCCGCCAGCGCGCTCACCGGGGCCGGCCCCCGCGCCAGCCGCTCGACGATCGCCCGACGCGTCGGATCGGCGAGCGCCTGAAACACGCGATCGAGCCTTTCGCCGCCGTCTCGTTGGTTAAGCATACACTTAAGTATTGCGTCCGGCTGCCAAGAGTCAAGCCTGCGACAGACTGTGGCGGAAATCCCGCCTTGCACACGGCGCTCCCCTTCTCCACATCAGGAAAATGACGCGCTACCGCTTCGTGCAGTTTTCCAACATCGGCTGGCGCCAGCGCTTCGGTCTGGCCGCAGTGGTGGTGCTGGGCGTGGCCGCCGTACTGGCGTTTCTGCTGCTTTCGGTGGGGTTTGCCATCGTGCTGCTGCCGGTGGCGGCAGTGGCCTGGCTGGTGGCACGCTGGCGCCTGAACCAGATGGCTGACGCACTCCGCAAGAATGCGGCCCGGCCGGCCGAACCCGATTCCCGCACCATCGAGGTCGAGTACCACCGCATCGGCGCCGACGACGGCGCGCCGAAATAGCGCCTCAGGCGTCGACGGTACGCGGCGCCAGCGATTTCACCCCGGCAAGAATGAGCAGCGCGACGGCCACGCTTGCCAGCGCGAACCACGTGCCGGCTGCGGCAAGGCCCGCGGCTGCCGCCCACGAAAACGACACCAGCGCCTCGGCGAACGTCGCGATGCGCGACGAGGTGTGCCGGCGGCGAAACAGGCTGCGCTTCGCCTGCGCCCGGAACCAGAGCTGGATCAGGATGGTGGAGGCCGCCGAGCAGCCGGTGCCGATGACCGCGGCCAGCGCATGCAATGGCGCCAAGAACGCGACCGCGATCATGAGCGGCGCCAGGAGCAGCGCCACCGCCCCCATCACCGCCTCGACCTTGGCCCGCGTTACCGCGCCGGGCGACACCGGCGCCGCACGCACCAGATCGGGCGCATCCTCGCCCGAGACGGCGAGCCAGGCCAGCGCGCCGGCGAGCTGGCCGCCGACCGAGACCAGCACCATCACCACCACGACGAAGGTGCCGCTCGACGAGCCGAAGTTGCGGATGAGCAGGAGCGCCGGCGGAATGAGATAGAGCATCTGCGTCAGCGTCTGCGACACCAGCCAGGGGTCGCGCCGGAGCAGCAGCCACTCCTTGTGGCGGAGCGCGGCCGAGGCCGAGGCCACGCGGAAATCGTGCGCACGGCGGCGGCGGTGGCCGGTCGAAGGCGCGATGGCGCTCGCCGCCAGCGAATGCTCACCGAGACGCGGTGAAAAGACTGCGGCGGTGAGCGCGAGCAGCCCGATGGCCGCGCCGACCACAACGGCAAGTGAGGGCAGGTCGCCGAGGAGCGCGCGCGCCGGCAGCCACAGCAGGCTCGTCGCCCCGGGCAGGTGCAACAGCATCGCGGGCGAAGCCGCGAACACCGCCCGCGACACGCCGCCATAGACCATGATCGCGCTGACCTGGAGCCCGATGGCGAAGGCCGCGCCAATGACGGCGGCGGCGACCTGCGCCACGATGCGCGTGCGCCTTGGCCCGAGCAGGCGGAAGAGCCCGACCGTAACCGCGACCGCCACGGCGCCCGCGATGAGGCCGGCCGACCCCGCCGCAGCGTAGGCGGCAAGCCAGCGTGGCCCGCCGGCGAAAATGAGGGCATCCACGAACGGCGCGATCAGCGCCACCGCCATCAGCGCCATCAGCACGGCATTGGTGACGATCCTGACCGCGAACAGCCGGGTCGGCGTGACCGGCGAGGACAGGACGAGGTCGAGGTCGCCGCGCGAGTAGAGCGTGCGGGTTACCGTCTCCATCGCCTGGCTGAGCAGCAGCGACAGGTAGAGCGCAACGATGAGCGTGGCCGAGAACAGCGTGCTGGGGTCGGGGGCGACCCCGACCTGCGCGTAGCGCCCGACCATGGCGAGCGCCGGCAGGTGCAGGACCGCAACGACGGCGGCCAGAATCGCCATGGCGACCGGAAAGCGGCGCCGACGGCCGGCGGTCATCATGCCCTGGAAATCGCGCCACGACAGCCGCATCTCGTGGGCAAACAGGCGCCACGGCGAAATCGGCGACGGGCGCCGCCGGTCGGCCGCGGTGCTCACGCCGCGGCGCTTTCGCCGACCAGCGTCAGGAACACATCCTCGAGGCTGCCACCACGCCCCGAGCGCAGGCGGAGTTCCGCCAGCGTGCCCTCCGCGATCAGCCGCCCGTTGGCGAGCACGCCGATGCGCTGGGCCATGCGCTCGGCGACTTCGAGAATGTGGGTGGTCATGATGACCGTGCCGCCGGCTTCGACACGGGCGTGCAGCACGTCTTTCACCTGGCGCGCGGCGCCAGCGTCCAGCCCGGTCAGCGGCTCGTCGAGAATGATGAGGGCCGGATCGTGGACGAGCGCGCCGGCCAGCGCCACCTTCTGGCGCATGCCGCGCGAAAAGCCTTCGCAGCGTTCGTTGGCGTGCGGCGTGAGCCCGAGCCACTCCAAAAGTTCGGCCGACGTGCGGGCCGCCAGCGCCTGCTCGACGCTCCACAGGCCGGCGACGAATTCGAGGTATTCCAGCGGCGTGAGCTTGTCGTAGATCATCGGCTCGTCGGACACCCACGCCATCTGGCGCTTGGCAGCGATCGGATCGGCGAGCGCGTCGACGCCGTTGACGCGGATCGTGCCGGCATCCGGCCTGGTGAGCCCCGCGACCATGCGCAGTGTCGTCGTCTTGCCGGCGCCGTTCGGGCCGAGCAGTGCGTAGAACTCGCCGCTGCGCACCGTGAGATCGAGATGATCGACGGCGGGACGCTCGAACGTCTTGGCAAGGCCGCGCACCTCAAGGGCGGACGGCGCGCGCCCGCCCCGGTCGCCCGGAAAATCCGTCGGATCGTTCATGGCTCCGCCCTGCAACCTCGGCCCTCCCGCTTCGGTAGATGGGATGGGTTGAGGCCGGGTAAAGCCGGATGGTGAACGAAGTTCACCACGGGATCGTCTGATTCTCCCAGCGGGTGAATGTGCCGGTCGGGCCGTCCGGGCCAAGCAGCGCGACGCGCACCACTTCGCGCGAGCCGTCCTCGACCGATTCCGTGCCGGCGAAGCCATTGAGGGCGGTGCTGGTGAAGGCCGGGGAGACCAGATTGACCTTGATGCCAGTCTGCTCAAGCTCGATCATCATGGCGAGCGTGATAGCGTTGAGCGCGGTTTTCGAGGCCGAATAGACCGGACTGAAATTCGGGCGGTAGTGCCCGGCCGGGTCGGCGTTCATTGCCAACGAGCCGACAGCGCTCGACACATTGAGGATGCGGGCGTCCGACGACTTGCGGAGCAGCGGCAGCATCGCCTGGTATACCGCGAGCACCCCGAATACGTTGGTGTCCCACACCGCCCGCATTTCATCGAACGACACGGCGCTGGGGCGGGTGGTCCGCCGGTACTCCTCGAGCGAGACGTCGCCCTTGCGCGTGTTCGAGATGGCCGCGTTATTGACCAACAGATCAAGCCGGCCGAACGTCTCGCGGATGCGGGCCGCCGCGTCGGCGATCGAGGCGGCGTCCGTCACGTCGAGCTGGAGCGCGATGGCGCCGGGTCCGATCTTCTTGGCAGCCGCCTCGCCCTTCGCCAGATCGCGCGACCCGAGCAGCACCGTCACCCCGGCGGCGACCAGCTCCTTCGTGAGCTGCAAGCCCACGCCCTGATTGGCGCCCGTGACCAAGGCGATGCGATTGTTCGGCATGGCTAACTCCTTCAGCGCTCGGATGTGTTGTCGCCACCGCCACGGCGCGCTAGGTTGCACAACCGGAACGGTGTTCCACATATATACGGAACAACGTTCCGTTTTGACAGGGGGTGCTTCTCGGAAATGACCCGAACGGCGGACGGGCGGAAAAGCACGGCTGGAACCGGCATCGCGAAGGGCCGCGTCGTCCGCGCCGATGCGGAGAGGAATATCGGCGCGCTGCTGACGGCAGCCAAAGCCGTCTTCGCAAGATCGGGCGTCGACGCGCCGGTGCGTGAAATCGCCGAGGAAGCGGGTCTCGGAGTGGGCACGGTCTACCGCCATTTTCCGCAGCGATCGGATCTCATCGCGGCAGTTTCCCGGCAGGAGATCGCCACCTGCGCCGACGCCGCAGAGACGCTGGCGGCAAAATACAAGCCCGGCGAGGCGCTGGCGCGCTGGCTGCAGCGCTATGTCGATCTCATCGCCGCCAAGCGCGGCCTGGCGGCGGCGCTGCATTCGGGAGATCCGGCCTACAATCAGTTACCCGCATACTTCGACGAGCGGCTGCGGCCCGCGCTGCGCAAACTGCTCGCTGCGGCGATCGCCGACGGCAACATGCGCGCCGACGTCGATGCCGACGAATTGCTGAGTGCAGTCGGGAGCCTCGCCATGTCTCCTGGCGACAAGGGCCTGGCGCGCGCCCGCCGCATGGTCGCCCTGCTCGTCGACGGGCTGCGCTTCGGGGCAACACTACCCGCGTCGTGAGGACGGAAAGTCCTGTTCCCGGCCCCGCAGGTGGCGCTTAAAGGACCGCTCCTGACTTCGCGCCCGCGAATGCAGAGGCGGATGAAATCATCTCCTGCAGAACCCGCCCTCTTATCTCTTCCAGGAACTAAACCTGATCAAAACCCAGAAGATCATCAAATGGGAAACAATCACCAAGGGCGCATAGAACGTATAGACATACCAAAAGGTGGCCAGGCCGAAGCTCGGGACGTTGAACTGCAAGACGCCGCGTAGTCCGTTCAGCAGATCTGCGAACCCCCACGTATTGGCCACCCACACCATCGGAATGGCTACCCGCCAAGTGCTCCGCAGAGCGAAGATCGACGCGAACGCCAGCGCCGCCTCCAAGAGATCACCATAAGCGGCACTGGAAATGAACTCCTTCGGCAGTCGCGGGTCGACCATGCCCGTCACCAGGAGAGTCATTCCCACATAGCGAGGCACATGCACAAAGAGCAGAATGATCAGAGCAGAATAACGATTGATTTTGGTCAGCGCCGGCCAAACATACCACACCGCGACGATACCGAAGACGACGACACTCGTAAGTATCTGCATCCAGAATATTGCAACACTATTCATTTGTGATTTCCGTCTCCAATCGGTCTTTGCCGTCTAACCCTGTTGTGCGATGGACCAGTTGCCGTGATGGCCGTGCGCCGCCGTCCCGGCTGCGATAGAAGCACCCAATCGGCCGCTTCCTCGGCATCTCTGAGAAGCGTCTTGCGCGGCGCTCCCATCTGCGCCCGCATGGTCAGACCGCGGGTAAGGTCGAGGACCTGGCTCGCGCGCGCGGCTACGGGAAAATCAGACGGGAGTTCTCCCGCGCTGATCCCGTCGCTGAAACGGCGTTCCACCAGCGCCATAGCGGCCGCTGCGGCGTCCTGCAGGAACTGCCGGACCTCTGCATCGGTCACAAGCGGCGCGACACACACGAGAAGACACCCCGGGGGTGATCCTTCCTCGGTCGCACTTTCTACGGCGTGCCTCAGGAAGCCGGCGATCGATTCGCGAAGGGCAGGAGGCGAGAAGAGCGCCTTCGCGGCGCCGGCGCCCTTCGCCTCTGCGTAGGTCCTGAGCGCGCGCAAGAACAAGGTCCGCTTGTCCCCGAAGACGGAATACAGGCTCGGCCGTCCCACACCCATGCCGGCGACGAGATCATCGATCGTCACGCCGTCGTAACCCTTCGACCAGAAGACCTGCGTCGCCTTTTTCACCGCGTCGTTCTCGTCGAAGCTTCGCGGACGCCCCCGCGGCCTGGCCGGATTCTGAAACATCCAGTTCAAAACTCCTTGACTGCGACCTTTGTGGCGAGATATATAACCGAACGGTTCGAAAATGACAAGGCCGTCCCTGCTTCGCCGGGGCTCTTTTGACCTTTCCCTTCGCCCCACCACGGAGCCGCACATGGAACATTCGATCGCTCTCGTCACCGGCGCCACCTCCGGGCTCGGCCATGCGGCAGCCCGCACTCTTGCCGGAGAGGGCTGGCGCGAGATCATCATCACCGGGCGCAGCCTGGCTCGGGTCCGGGAAACGGCGGCACAACTCGCGGCCGAGACCAAAAGGCAGGTCTTCACGCCGCTGGAGCTGGAGCTGGACACGCCGTCAAGCGTTCAGTCCACCCTCGCCGCGCTGGTCAAGCGGGGTCGGCCGATCGATTTCCTGCTGCTCAATGCCGGGCTGGTCCCTGGCAAGGCGCGCGTGCTCACTGCGGCGGGCGTCGAAGCATCTCAGGCTCCGCTCATTGGGCATCATCAACTCACTGTTGGGTTGCTCAGTGCCAACCTGGTGAGCCCCAGCGGGCGGATCGTTATCACCAGCGCGGAGCCTGCCCGAGGTGGCGTGCCCATGTTCAAATACACCGACCTGCCGGACTTCGCGGCCAAGCAGTTTCACGGCGACCGAGCCGCCGCTGTGGAAGCCCTGATTCGCAGCGGGCCGAACGTGAAGTACGCCCCCAACAGTGCGTATGCCGACGCAAAGCTCATTATCGCTTGGTGGGTCGCGGTGCTGGCGCGCCGGTTACCCTCCGGCATGGCCGTCTACGCTGTCTCGCCGGGTGCATCGAACGCCACCAACGTGGCGCGAAACGCTGGCCCGTTGTTGAAGTATCTGATGATTCCAATCACGAACCTTATTCCCGGCATGAATCAGACTCCGGAGACCGCGGCCAGTCGGTACCTTCAGGCGTCGGAGTTCGGGACCGACCTCTCAGGGCAATTCTTCGCCTCGGCTCAAGGGAAGTTCTCAGGCCCGATGGAGGCACAGCGCCAACCGCACCTCCACGATCGCGCCAGCCAGGAAGCTGCGTGGCAAGCCGTCGTCAAGGTCTCCGGCGTCGACTTGTCTTACCCGGCATCCTTAAGCGCGGTGTCCTGAACGAGCGCTGGTCGCGGTGAAATGGTCCCGGTAAGTGCGGAGCCGCGAGCTCCTACAGCATTATGAAATAACTGGTTCAAAAATTTCCTTGACCGCGACCTCCGTACCTGATTATCGTACAAAATAGTTCAAAATAAACTGGGCGCCGCTGGCGTCGCAAGGAGAGCACGCATGGAACGGTACGAAGCGAAGCGGGCGGTGATCATCGGCGGCACCAGCGGCATGGGGCTCGCCACGGCGAAGATGCTCCTCGATGGAGGAGCGCGCGTTCTGGTGACAGGGCGGTCGCAAGCCGGCCTGGATTCGGCCCAGAAGGAGATTGGCAAGGACGCCATCGTGGTCTCGAGCGACGCGCGTTCATTGACGGACCTCGATGCACTGGCGACCCGGGTAAAGAGCGAGTTCGACACCTTCGATCTGCTTTTCGTCAACGCCGGGTTCGGCCTCTTCGCGCCACTCGAGAACACGACCGAATCGATCTACGACGAGATGTTCAACCTGAACGCCAAGGGACCGTTCTTCGCGGTGCAGAAGCTCGCGCCGCTGATGAACTCGGGAGGCGCTGTCGTCCTCACGACCTCGGTCGCGAACGTCAAGGGAATGCCCGGCCTGGCCGCCTACGGAGCGGCCAAGGCTGCGCTGCGGTCATTGGCGCGGGTGCTCGCCGCCGAGCTTCTTCCTCGGGGGATTCGCGTCAACGCCGTGACGCCCGGTCCCATCGACACGCCGATCCTCAACAAGGCCTTCCCCGACAAAGACGCGGCCGCCCAGGTCACGGAGCAGATGCGCGGCATGAATCCCATGAAGCGCATGGGCACGTCGGAGGAAATCGGCAAGGCCGTCCTGTTCCTCGCGTTCGACGCGACCTTCACCACCGGTGCCGAACTGCCGGTCGACGGGGGCTGGTCGCAGATCTGAGGGTGGTGCGGCCGCGCGCTTCACCAGACTCGCGGACGTGGTGATCAATGATCACCACGCCGGCGCCCGATGAAAAAGGAACCATAGTGTCCTTGTTGAAGAACAAGATTGCGGTCGTCACGGGGGGTGGCAGCGGCATCGGCCTTGCGACCGCGAAGAGGTTCGTTGACGAGGGTGCCTACGTGTCCATTGCCGGCCGCCGTCAGGCGGAGCTCGACAAGGCCGTCGCGGAGATCGGCAAGAACGTCACCGGCGTAAAGACCGACATCTCGAAGCTCGATGACCTCGACCGCCTCTACGAGACCGTCGCCAGGAAGGGCAAGATCGACGTGATTTTTGCGGGCGCGGCCTTCGTCGAAAAGATGATGACCTCCGGCGCGACGCCCGAGCATTTTGACAAGACCTTCAACACCAACGCCCGCGGCACGTATTTCACCGTTCAAAAGGCGCTGCCTTACCTGAATGATGGAGCTTCCATCATCCTCGTGGCGTCGGCCGGGAAGAACAAAGGCTTGCCGGGCCGCAGCACCTACAGCGCCACCAAGGCAGCGCTCCGGTCGTTTGCCCGGACGTGGACCAGCGAGTTCAAGGATCGGAAGATCAGGACCAATGTGCTGAGCCCCGGTGCGGTCGACACGCCGATGTTCGACGGGCAGTACCCGTCCAAAGAAGGCGCCGTCGAAGCCAGAAAGCAGATCACTGCGATGACGCCTCTGGCGCGCCTGGCACGCCCCGATGAGATCGCTTCCGCAGCTTTATTCCTCGCCTCGGATCAGAGCAGCTACGTCGCCGGCATCGACCTGCCGGTCGACGGCGGCCTGACGGCTGTCTAGAGCAATTGCAGGAAAAGTGGACACCACTTTTCCGTCCGGAATTGCGGAAAGCAAAGGAATCGAGATCAATTCGCGATTCGATAAAATCGTGAATTGATCTAGTCCCGCCCGCGCAAATGCCGCACGCGGCGGATGTCGGGGAAGAGCACCGCCCACAGCCCGGCGACGATCAGCGTGCCGACGCCGCCGACGACCACCGCCGGTACCACGCCGATGAGCGAGGCCATGGTACCGGCGCGGAACTCGCCGAGCTCGTTGGAAGCGCCGATGAAGACGTTGTTGACCGCATTCACGCGCCCGCGCACGTCGTCGGGGGTCCACAATTGCAGCAGCGTTTCGCGCACGTAGACGCTGATCATGTCGGCAGCCCCGGCAAGCGCCAGCGCCAGCACCGACAGCCACAGCGTCGTGGAGACGCCGAACAGCACGATGAACGCGCCGAAAAACGCCACGGCGACGAACATCAGGACGCCGGCGTGGTCGTCGATCGGACGGAGCGTGAGCACCGCGGCCATCAGGATGCCGCCGATCCCCATCGCCGAGCGCAGAACGCCAAGGCCCCACGGCCCGACCGCGATGATGTCGCGCACGTAGGCCGGCAGCAACGCCGTCGCGCCGCCGAGCAGCACGGCGAAGAGGTCGAGCGAGATCGCGCCGAGCACGACCTTCTCGTGCCGGATGTAGTTGAAGCCGGCAAGGATCGCCGACCACGTGCGCGGCTCGGACATCGTCTTCTGCGGCGGCCTGGGGACCAGCGCGATGGTGACACAGGCGCCGGCGAACATGACCAGGGCGACGCCGTAGGCGAGCCCCGGAGCAAAACCGTAGAGCACGCCGCCGACCGCGGGGCCGGCGATGTTGGCGATCTGCCACGAGGTTGTGGAGAGCGCAATCGCCCCGGCAAAGTCCTCGGCCGGCACAAGGTTGGGCACCAGGGACGAAGCCGCCGGGTTGAGAAACGCCCGCGCGATGCCGAAGACGAACAGAAGCAGGAAGATCCAGGTCACCGTGATCATGCCGGTCGCGGTCAGGATGACCAGCGCGGCAGCGGCGGCGGTCTCGAACAGCTCGCACACCGCCATCACGGCGCGGCGGTTGAAACGGTCGGCGACGTGGCCGGCGTAGAGCACCAGCACCAGAGCCGGCGCGAACTGCACCAGGCCGACCAGCCCTAGATCGAACGGGCTCGACGTCAGCGCATAGACCTGCCAGCCGACCGCAACGCTGATCACCTGGGCGGCGAAATTGGCCAGAAACCGTGACGCCCAGTACAGCCGGAAGCTTCTGTGGCGAAAGGCATTACGGGACGGCGACGGCGCCGCGGGCGGGCTCATGGATCGGACGGGACCGGACGAGGAATGCGCCGGACGCCCGGCGGGCGGGCTTCATACGCCATGGCGGGCGGAAGTAAAAGACGCCCGCGGCCGGCAACGGCAGGCGTTCAGCTGTCCAGCCGATCCGTGAACCAGCGGGTGAGTTCGATCCACACCTGGTCTTTTTCCGCCTGGTCCTCGATGCCGTGCTCGATGTTGGGGTTGTCATTGACCTCGACCACGAAGATGCCCTCGGGCGTCTCCTTGAGGTCGACGCCGTAAAGCCCGCCGCCGATGAGCTGTGCCGCACGCAGGCCGATGTCGACCACCGCCGGCGGCGCCTCGCCGAGCGGCACGGTGAGATGACCGCCCTCGACCGGATTGCCCCCGGCGCGATGCTTGACGATCTGCCAGTGCTTCTTGGCCATCAGGTATTTGCACACGAACAGCGGCTTGCCGCCGAGCACGCCGACGCGCCAGTCGAAGCTGGTCGGCATGAACGCCTGCGCCAGCAGCAGGTCGGTATCCTCGAACCATTCGCGCGCCAGTGCCGCCAGCTCCGCCTCGTTGTCGACCTTGCGCACCCCGCGCGAGAACGAGGAGTCCGGCACCTTCAGCACCATCGGAAAGCCCAGTTCGGCGATGGCCCGCGGCAGGTCGTGCAGCCCGGCGAGAATGACCGTGGGCGGCACCGCGATGCCGTTCGACGTCATCAGTTCGTGCAGGTAGATCTTGTTGGTGCAGCGGATCATCGAAATGGGGTCGTCGATGACCGGCATGCCTTCCTGCACCGCCCGGCGGGCGAAGCGGTAGGTGTGGTTGTCGATCGAGGTCGTCTCGCGGATGAACAGCGCGTCGAACTCGGCCAGTCGCGCCAGGTCGCGGCGCGTGATCGGCTCGATTTCGACCCCGAACTTCTCGGCAATGCGCGACCAGTGCTTGAGCGTGCCGAGGGTGGACGGGGGCATCTCCTCCTGCGGGTTGTAGAGCACCGCGAACGAATAGCGCGGCGCGGCGCGGTCCTTCTTGGAGCGCCATTCGCGGGTCGTATGGGTGTGGAGGGCGGCGTGGAAGTTCACCAGTTCAGCCGCCGTCAGCTTGGCCACGGGGACGGCGGCGAGCTTCCTGATCTGCGGCCGCCCGCCGTTCTCGATCGTGACTTCCAGCACCGGGCAGCGATACCAGTCGAACAGGAGGCGCCCGAAGCGGTCGAAGCGGTGGTCGGCGACGGCGCCGAAACAGACCAGGATACGCGCCGGCAGCGTCTTGTCGTCAGCGCCGGCGATCGCCTTGGCGAGCGAATCTTCCAGTTCCGGCAGCGCCTGCGCATAAAGTTGGCGCGCGCCGAGATCGACCATGGTTTCCACCGAGGGAATGATGCGGTGGCCGCGCGCCTCGGCCAGCAGCGAGCAGTAGTAGCCGCGGCTCTGGTAATTGAACGAGCGCGACAGGTTGATGATCTTCGGCCGCTGCCCGGAAAAGAGATTGGAGCGGGCCAGGTAATCCTTGGTCGTGATGACCTTGTGCGGCGTGTCGGCGTTCGGAAAATCGCGCGGGCTGTCGATGAGGATGACCCAATCGGCCATGGTTCAGTTGCCTCGCCTGCGGGCCGGACGGGTGCGCGCCAGGGCCTTTTCGTAGCGCAGCGCGTCCATGCCGTCGGCATAGTAGGCTTCCCGCCGGCCGATGAGCCGGTAGCCTTTTGCCTCGTAGAAACGGATGGCGCCGCGGTTGTCTTCGCGCACTTCGAGCCTCAGTACCCTGTGCCCGCGTCCGGCCGCCACGGCCTCGGCGTCGGCAAGCAGCTGCCGGCCGAAGCCCGCGCCGCGCTGCCGCGCGGCAACTGCGATGGAATAGAGACGGGCAACCGAAGACCCCTTGCGGAAAAGTACGAGACCGTAACCGTGAACGGGACCTCCCGGTTCCTCCGCGGCCACGCGCAATGCCGCAGTGGGATGCGAGATCAGTCGCCTGAGGCTGCGCCGGGCCAGACGGTCGGAGGCGAAAGACTGCCTTTCAAGCCCTTCCAGACCGTCGAGATCGGCGTCTTTTGCGTACCGAATTTTGACGCCCGGCATCTGCCAAAACGACTGCGACTCGCACAACCGCCGGGATGTTGACGCCGAATCCGGACAAAACTCAAGAATTCTTGCAGTCGCGGCCCCCCGACGCGAACCCGCCACAAAGCCGTCGCGGCCATGGTTGCCGGCCGCGACGCCACGCGGCATATACCGCCCGACCCTTGCGAAAAGACGGAGGAAAGCGCCCATGACCGCCCGACTGACCATCCCCGACCTTGCCGGCAAGCGCGTGCTGGTGACGGGCGCCTCGACCGGCATCGGCGCCGCCGTGGCGCGCGCGCTGGGCGAACAGGGCGCCCATGTCGCCATCCACTACAATTCCAGCCGCGCGGCCGCTGAAGAGGTGGCGCGGGACATCGTTGCCGGCGGCACCAAGGCTCCGCTGGTCGAGGGCGATGTCTCCGACATGAAGGCGACCGCCCGTGTCGTCGACGCGGCCGCCACCGCGCTTGGCGGCCTCGACGGGCTGATCAACAACGCCGGCGGCATGCTCGGCCGCGTCGCGCTGGCCGAGATCACCGACGAACAGTACGACAAGGTGATGCGGCTGAATGCCCAGTCGGTTCTGGTCGCGAGCCAGGCCGCGACGCCGCACATAAAAAAGGCCGGCGGCGGGTTCATCATCAACACCACGTCGATCGCGGCCCGCAACGGCGGCTCCGGTGGCGCCGTGCTCTACGCCGCCAGCAAGGGCTTCGTCTCGACCCTGACCCATGGCCTCGCGAAGGAACTGATCGGCGCCAACATCCGCATGAACGCCGTGGCGCCGGGCGTGATCGCCACCCCCTTCCACGAGCGCTATTCCTCGCCGGAATTCATGCGCACGGTGGTGGCATCGATCCCGCAGGGCCGGGTCGGCACCTCGGAAGATTGCGTCGGCGCCTACCTGTTTCTCGCCTCGACGGCGCTCTCCGGCTACATCATCGGCCAGGTCATCGAGGTCAACGGCGGCCAGTACATGCCCTAGGGCAATTCCCGGAAAAGTGAATTCCACTTTTCCATGCGGAATTTGTCGAAAGCAAAGCAATCGACGGCCGCTCGCGGCTAGCTCAGCACCTCGGTCCGCTCCGACGGCTTGCCCGAACGCGCCTCGTGCGACGTGCGGAAATCGGCGAGCGTGCCGTTGAGCGCCATGCCGATCGCCTCGCCCAGCGCATGCGCCGTGTCGATGCGCGACAGGAAGACGTAGTCCGCGCCGGCGGCATAGATCGCCTCGCAATCGGCAAGGTTGACCGCGTTGGCGATGATGATGGCGTGCGGATTGAGCCGGCGCACCGTCGCCACGATGCGCCGGTTGTCGGTACCGCGGATGAGATCGTCCGGCACGGTCGAAACCACCACCCGCACGCGATCGATGCCGGCGTGGTGGAGCGTGTCGGCGTTCGACAGGTCGCCATACTCGACGTGGGCGCCGACGGCGCGGATGCGGTCGTGCAGCGCCACGTTGAAGTCGATGACCAGCGTCTCCTTGACCAGTCCGGGGTCGTTGCGGGCGATGTCGTGGAGGAGCGACGAGGCGACGCGATGGAAGCCGAGCAGCGCCAGCCGCCATTCCTTCTCCCCGGCAAGCTCCGCCTCCGGCGGGTCCTTGAAGCCGAGCCGCCTGAGCGTCGGCGCCAGGCCAGCGTGAATCTTGTAGGCGGCCTTGTAGATCGGCGTCGTTGAGAGCGCCGTCAGCACGAAGGCGAAAACGATGGCGCTGGAGAGGTCGGGCGTGAGGTGGCCGAGCTCGTGGCCAAGGAAGCCGATGACCAGGCTGAACTCGGAAATCTGCGCGATGCGCACAGCGGTGACTTCCGCGTTTCTCTGGTCGAGCCCGTTGAAATAAAGCAGCGGAAAGACGATGAACTGGCGGGCGGCAACGGCGGCGAGCGCAATGAACACCGCCGCGATCAGCACCGCCGGCCCGCTTGGCGCCGGAATGCCGAGACCCAGACCGACGAAGAACAGCGTGATGAAGAAATCGCGCACGACGCCGACCTTGGCGATGATCTCGATCGAATAGGGCAGGCTGGCGATGGTCGCGCCGGCGATCAGCGCTCCCATGCCCGATTCGACCTTGAAGTGGGTCTCGATGCCGAACAGGCGGTGCAGCACGTGGTCGAAATTTTCGCCGAGGAAGACCACCGCGAAGCACCAGGCGATGGCGCCGACCAGAATGATTTCCGGCATCTTGGCGATCCAGCGGAAGGCGACCGGGAACAGCGTCCGCGCCGCAAGAAAGGTGATGCCGCCGAGCACCGCGATGCCGACGAACGATTCGATGATCTGCAGGAGCTCCGGGTGCTGCAGGTTGGGCTGCAGCACGAGCACGATGATCGCCCACACGTCTTCGATGACGAGGAGCCCCAGCGCGATGCGCCCCGGCACGGTGTCGAGCTCGAAGGTTTCCTGGAACAGTTTGACCACGAGCAGCGTCGACGAGCCGCCGATGACGAGGCCGACGTAGAGCGGGCCGAGGCCGCCGCCGATGACGCTGGCCAGCCCGAGGAACGCCAGCAGGTGCGCGACGCAGAAGCCGAAGAGCACGATCAGCGGATACTGCAGCAGCCCGGTCATGATGATCGTCCGGCCGCTCTTCAGGATCTTCTTGATGTCGATCTCGAGCCCGATGAGGAACAGCAGAAGGACGAAGCCGAGTTCGGAGATGGTGTTGATGTTCTCGGGGTCGGTGACGAGCCGCAGCGCCAGCGGCCCGGCGACGATGCCGGCAAGGATGTAGCCGGCAATCGCCGGCACCTTGATGCGGGTGAAGACGATCGCGAGCAGGCCCGAAAGCAGCACCCCGATGCCGATGTCATGGACGAGCGGCGGCAGATCGCCTTCCGCCGCCGCGGCGGGCATAACCGCTGCCGCAAGCGCGCACCCCGCCAGAATGCCGACGGTTCCGAATCTGCCCTTCCAGCCGCCCATCGCCAACCCTGACCGCATGCCTGCCGATTCTATGTGCAATTTCCGCGCCTTCCGGCGGTATTGCACACAACTCCAAGGCCGCGAAAGGACCATTGGCGGAAAATAAGGTCAAGCGTGCCGCCGCACGGGTGTGAACACGGCCGGGGTGCGATTGTCGGCGAAGCCGCCTTGCGCTATCACCGCGTGAGGGCGGGGCGGCGTTTCGGCGTCGCCGCCGCCCGTGGACTGGCGCCAGGCACCCGTAGCTCAGCTGGATAGAGCGCTGCCCTCCGAAGGCAGAGGTCGTGAGTTCGAATCTCGCCGGGTGCGCCAACGATTTCAATAATCTAGATCAGAGTTCCACCGACTCGAATTGGCAGGGGTCCGCGGAATGTCCGCGGAATGAGTTCACTCCTTGTTCGCCGCTCTTCGAATCTGAGGTGGTGAATCCGATCGTGACGTCGCGGCGCACTGAGAACACTGTCGATGGCGCCGTTGGCAATGAAGCGCCCCCTCAAAGAGCGGTGCGCCAGCCCTCTGAAGCGGCGAGCCGGAGCGCGAGTACCTCCGCCGTGGATCTCTGCCTTGTGCACCCCGACAACTCGTATCACGGGCCGGCCCAAAGCGCGGCGGGCCGGCCATGACCCGCGATCTCGCCCTTCCTCAGGGCGCAAAAGCGTTGAACGTCGGCAAGTGCGTCGTTCACTACCGAGGCGACAACGTTGTCAGGTTCAATCCCAAGCGCGGTCGCATGATTCGTCGACGCAGCGAATTTATTCGGCTGGGCCGCTTCCGTGCCCAGTACGATCCGGAAACGCCGCCTGATCAGGTGGCATCGGCGCGGGTCTTGGCTGACATTCTTGTGTTCATTGGCGACGCCAGCAACCGCGAATTTCGGCGCGTCTCTGGCGATGCCCACGTGACTATTGACGACGCGGTCGCAACCGCTGCGCTTGATCAGGCTGCGAAGCGGTTCAACCACTATGGGGAGGATTGTCAGCCCATGCGGCCCGATCGGGCGGGCGAGCTACTGGAGCTTCGCTGCGAAGAGCGGCTGGCTTGTGATATCCGCACCATGAACGCCGTGGATGAGACCCCGGAGGAGCGCCGCCACCGGTCAGCGGAGGCTCGCCGGGAACGGGACCGACGGCGGAAGCGTCTCGAGCGAGCTTCCAAACGTAGGGCGACTAAGCCGCCTCCGTTGCCGATCACTCCGCCTTGGCTCGCGCTGGGTATTTCACGCGCGACTTGGTACAGACGCGGCAAGCCGGCCGCGCCTGCGGAAATCGGTGAGACAACACCGCGTCCCCCCTCAAATAAGGATGATGTTGGTGTGGACGCGCCTCCGTCTCAGCCAAACACCATTCCGCCTGCCCTCTTTTTGGTGACGCCGCGCTCGCGCCTGCAATTTGGCGCGCGTCGCGCGGCGTAGGACCGACAGCGGAACCTCGCCGGGAGCTATGGACGAGGGAGGCATCACAATCGTCCGATGAAGCACACCGCTGCCCCGGCCGGCTTTGACCGTGGACAAACGTGGCAAATTCGCGGCCGCGAGACACACATGGCTAGGCATGACCGCGGGGATCGGAGAAGGGCGCGGCAGCG
>Ga0265313_10001119_pt1 | contig 25614 bp, 22 predicted proteins | sample 4123metaG_FD_203122 | JGI IMG/M metagenome (GOLD analysis project Ga0265313, IMG submission 203122) | Rhizosphere microbial communities from Carex aquatilis grown in University of Washington, Seatle, WA, United States - 4-1-23 metaG | ecosystem: Host-associated > Plants > Roots > Rhizosphere >...
TCCGGTGTGTGTAGTCCTCGGCGTCGTTCGGGAGGTCAAAGTTGAAGACCACCTCGAGATCGTCAACGTCGAGCCCGCGCGCCGCGACGTCAGTGGCGACGAGGAACTCGAACGAGCGCCTGCGGAATTTCTCCATCACGCGGTCGCGCTGCATCTGGCTGAGGTCGCCGTGAAGCCGGTCCGTCGCGTAACCCCGCGCATGGAGGTGCTCGTCGAGCTCGTCCACCATCACCTTGGTGCTGCAGAAGATGAGCCCGTAACGGAAGTCGTTCAGGTCGATGAGGCGGGTGAGGACCTCGAGCTTGGAGCGCCAGTCCACCTCGTAGTAGACCTGGTCGACCTGTGGCGCGTTCTGCGCGTGTGACTCGATCCGAATCCACTCGGGATCCCGGGAATACCGGCCGATCAGCTCCTGGATGGTCCTCGGGATCGTTGCCGAGAAGAAAAGCAGCTGCCGGCCCTCGGGGACCGCAGACAATATGCGCTCGATGTCGTCGCGGAACCCCATGTCGAGCATGCGGTCGGCCTCGTCCAGCACGACCAGGCGCAGCGCGTCCAGCTTGAGGGTCCCGCGCTCCATGTGGTCCATCACACGGCCCGGGGTGCCGATGACGATCTGGACCCCGGCCGCCAGGGCCCGGAACTGCCGCTCGTAGGACTGCCCGCCGTAGATCGGCACGACATGGACGCCGCGCTTGAACAGCAGAAGCTTGCCCGTCTCCTCGGCGACCTGCACCGCCAGTTCGCGCGTCGGGCACAGGATCAGGCACTGCACCTTGTGGAGCTGCGCCTTCACCATTTCTATGGCGGGGATCGCGAATGCGGCGGTCTTCCCGGACCCCGTCGCGGACTGGCCCACGACGTCGCGCCCCTTCAAGGCCGCGGGAATCACCGCTGTCTGGATCGGGGAGGCCTCCTCGTATCCAAGCTTGCCGACGGCCTTCAATATCTCGGCGGAGACCCCGAGCTCGGCAAACGGGCGCTTTTCCATGCCCCAGGGTGGGCCGGGGCGCACGGAAGTGGCAGCACAAAATGGGGCCCCGCGGCCCCCACGCACGCGGCCGGAACCTTCGGCCCGTTTGTCGTGGACCGGGGCGCAGGCCTCGCCGAGGATTGCGGGGTCCGGAGCCAAGAGGCTCTGCCGCATGAATCCGAGATTCCTCCTGAAAGGCCTTGTCATCGGGATATCCATCGCCGCTCCGGTGGGCCCGATCGGCATCCTTTGCATAAGGCGCTCACTGAGGGACGGCCTCTGGACGGGCTTCATGGCAGGGCTCGGCGCAGCCACCGCCGACGCCGCGTACGGCTGCGTGGCGGGATTCGGGCTCACCGCGATCTCAAGCCTTCTGGTCAGCCACCGGTTCTGGCTGGGGTTGATCGGGGGCACGTTCCTCTGCTTCCTCGGAGTGCAGACGTTCCTTGCAAGGCCCCCCTCCGAGGCCGCACCCGAGGGGTCCGCCGGCCGACCCCTCGCCGCGTATGGGTCCACGTTCCTCCTCACGCTCGCAAATCCGGCGACGATACTTTCGTTCGCCGCCGTCTTCGCTGCGTTCGGCATCGGCGCCTCGGCCGGGTACCTTGCCGCCGTCTCCCTGGTGCTCGGGGTCTTTCTGGGCTCCGCCTCCTGGTGGCTCATCCTGAGCGGCAGCGTGAGCGCGGTCCGCTCGCGCGTTAGCCCAGGCTGGATGCGGGCGGTCAACCGCGTTTCGGGAGCAACGCTCTTCGCGTTCGGCGTCTACGCGCTTCTGTTTTCGTAACCGAAAGGAGGAATGCCTTGCCTAGGCCCGCGGCCAAAACAAGCCTCCGGGTGGCGGCGCTCCCCCATGTGCGCCGCCTTCTCAACGAGATCGCGAATCCCCGTCACCCGTCATGAATCGTGATCCCCTGCGCGTGCTCCACCTGGAGGCCGACCCTGACGACCACGACGTGGTCCGGCGCATGGCCGTGTCGACCGGGCTGGCGCTGGCGTTCGAGCGCGCCGCAAACCGCGCCGAGTTCGAGGCCGCGCTCAGGCGCGGAGGCGTGGACCTCATTCTGGCCGACCACTGCGTCCCGGGCTATGACGGAATGGCCGCCCTTGAATCGGCGCGATCAAGGCTGCCCGGGGTTCCCTACATTATCGTTTCGGACTCAGTCGGAGAGGACCGCGCCGCCGAATGCCTGCGGCGCGGCGCGAGCGACTTCGTCCACAAGGACCGGCTGGAGCGGCTTTCCGCTGCGATCCTCCAGGCGACAAGCAGGTCCGGGGAAGCCGACCGCACGATGGTGGCCGAGGAGCGGTTCCGGGAGATTTCCGAGAACATCCGGGACGTGTTCTGGGTGTGCGACGCAAGGACGGGAAAGGCCGTCTATGTGAGCCCCTCCTACGACGACATCTGGGGCAAATCCCCCGAAGGCCTCTACGCGATGCACGGCCTTTGGCCGGAAGAAACGCTCGAGGAAGACAGCACGGTGGTCGCCGAGGTGCGCGCAAAGATGGCAAGCGCCTCTCCCTTTCAGGCGGAGTACCGAATCCGCCGGCCCGACTCGTCCGTGCGCTGGATTCACGACCGCGGTTTCCCGGCACCCGGCAAGTCGGGCGGTCCGCCCAGGATGGTGGGGCTGGCCGCGGACATCACGGACCGCAAGCGCCTGGAGGCGGAGCTGCTTCAAGCGCAGAAGATGGAGCTTGTCGGGCGGCTCGCAGGCGGCATCGCCCACGACTTCAACAACCTCCTGACGATCATATCGGGCTACGTGAGCATGCTGCTGGACAGGGAGAACCTACCGCCACCCACGGTGGAGGCCCTGAAACGGGTCTTCACGGCAAGCAGGCAGGCCACGGGCCTTGTGCGCCAGCTGCTCCTTTTCAGCCGAAAGCGCTCACCCAAGCGTGAGGTGGTCGACCTCAACGCCGAGGTCGACTCCATGGTTGGCATGCTCCGCCGCCTCCTCGGCGAGATGATCGTCATCGATTTCGAGCAGGCCCGCGAATCACCCAGGGCGAACATCGACGTCGGGATGATCGAGCAGGTTCTCATGAACCTCGCCGTGAATGCCCGGGACGCCATGCCGCGCGGGGGGCACCTGGGGATCGCCGTCGGGCTTTCGGCCCAAGGCGCCCGGCCATCCAAGGATGCGTCGGCTTTCCCGGGGGACTACGCCTTCATATCGGTGCGCGACACCGGAACGGGCATACCCCCGGCCATCCTGCCCCGCATCTTCGAGCCTTTCTTCACCACGAAGGAGGAGGGCCGCGGCACCGGGCTCGGCCTTGCCACGGCTATGGACATCGTCAGGCGCCATGATGGTTGGATCGACGTGGAGACGAAGGAGAATGTCGGGACCGTCTTCAGGATCTTTCTGCCGATGACCCGCGGCGAGGTCGCGGCAGCCCCCAAGCCCGAGTCGCCGCCCGAACTCAAGCGGGGCAAGGCCACCATCCTATTGGTCGAGGACGAGTCCAACGTGCGCGAGTTTGCCGCGGCCGTGCTCCAGCAGGACGGCTACACCCTCCTTCAGGCCAAGTCCGGGGAGAACGCAAGGGAGGTATGGCGCTGGCATTCGGCCAGAATCGACCTCCTCCTGACCGACGTCGTCCTTCCGGGGGAGCTGTCGGGACCCGTGCTGGCCACCCTGTTCCAGGCGGAGAAGCCGGCGCTCAAGGTCATCCTCACAACGGGCTACAGCCGCGAAACCGTGGCGGAGCACGCCAAGGAGGGAAGGCCCCAATTTGTGTTGAACAAGCCCTATACTCCGCGCTCCCTGCTGCGCGCGGTGCACGAGGCGCTGACCTGAGGGCGGGCTTGCGCCGTTGACAGGAACTTTGCGCGGATATTTCTTGGCTTGGCGCCGACGCCCTGCCCGGCGGCGCCGCTTGCCTACCCCACTGCCCGCGCGGATTCGACCCCGGATTCCACACCAGCATGCCCATCACATCCCAGACGGCCCCGATTTGGGTGCTTGCCGCCGTAGGTCTATGCGGATGGGTGGTGGCGTCCTTCGCGTACTTTCGGAACAGGAAGAGGAAGGAGGGCGACTCCGCGGTCGAAGCAGAACATCGCGATGTGTACGAGAGCTACAACCTGCTCCTGGACACGTTCAACCGCTCGAACATCCTGCCTTGGTGGGCGCGGGTCACGAGGAACGGGACGGAGTTCGACTGGAAGGTCAGGATGCCGCCGAACCTCCAGGAGAATTCGATCTACAAGCTGGCCGAGCTGCGCAACGAGGGAGGGCTATGGCGGGACGACCAGGCACCGGATCACGAGCGCACCAAGCGCGCTTCCTCCAAGGCCCTCGAGGAAGGGGCCGAGGGGTACCAGCAGGAGTTCCGCATTGTCGGCCCGGACGGGATGCACTGGCTTACCGAGGAGGTGCTGATCCGGCCCGCAGGGCCCAACGAGTGGAACCTCGCGGGCGTCGTCCGGGACGTCACCAAGCGGCGCAATGCCGAGGAGGCCCAAAGGGTGTCGGAAAGCCAGATTAGGAAGATACTTAAGGGGGCGGACTGCCTGCTCTGGCAGGCCACCGCGACGGGAAAACCGGACGGGCGGCAGGATTGGGAGATGTACCTGCCCCAGTCGGTCCTCTACAAGCGGATCTTCGGGAAGGACTCGGAGCCCGGGCAGACCATCCTCTGGACCGAGGAAATGGTGCCCGAATGGGTGCAGATCAACAAGGCTGCCCGTAACGCCATGATGCTGGGAAGGCCGGACTACGACCAGGAGTTCCACGTGGTCGTGGGGGACAAGACCTTCTGCGTCCACGAGCATGTCTCCCTCGACAAGGTGGGGCCCGACACGTGGAACCTGGTGGGGGTCATCGTCGACATCACCCGCCTGAAGGAGACCGAGCTCGAGCTGGCGCGGGCACGGGACGCGGCCCTGGAGTCGTCGAGGATAAAGAGCGAATTCCTGGCGAACATGAGCCACGAGATCCGCACGCCCATGAACGGCGTGATCGGGATGACGGGCCTGCTGCTGGACACGGAGCTGGCGCCTGTTCAGAGGGAGTTCGCCGAAACGATCCGCATTTCGGCAGAATCGCTGCTCACGATCATCAACGACATCCTCGACTTCTCGAAGATTGAGGCGGGCAAGCTGGCGTTCGACACGCTCGACTTCGACTTGGTCGAGACGGTCGAGGGGGCGCTGGACATGCTTGCGGAGCGCGCCCGGCACAAGAGCATCGAGCTGGCCTGCGAGCTTCCCCCGGACCTGCCGAGGCGCCTCAGGGGTGATCCCGGCCGCCTGAGGCAGGTCATCACCAACCTCATTGGCAACGCAATCAAGTTCACGGAGAAGGGCGAGGTCGTGGTGCGGGTCGCCAGGGAGAACGAAACCGAAACGCACGCCGTCATCAGCTTCGCCGTAAAGGACACCGGGATAGGCATTCCCACCGAGATCCAGTCGAGGCTCTTCCAGGCGTTCACGCAGGCCGACAACTCCACGACCCGCAAGTTCGGAGGCACGGGGCTCGGTCTGGCCATCTCGAAGCAGCTCGTGGAGATGATGGGGGGGCACATCAGTGTCCAGAGCGAGCCCGGCAAGGGGTCGACCTTCTTCTTCACCGCCCGGCTCGAGAAGCAGATGGGACCGGCCGAGCCCGCCCCATCCATCTATTTCCGGGATCTCTTCGACCTGCGGGTCTTGGTCGTCGACGACAACGCCACGAACCGACAGATCCTTCGCCACCAGCTCTACGCCTGGAAGATGCAGAAGGGCAGCGCGGCCAATGGCTTCGAAGCCCTCGACCTGCTCCGAACCGCCGTGGCCGACGGCAAGCCATATGACCTTGCGCTGCTTGACATGCAGATGCCCGAAATGGACGGCCTGACGCTCGCCCGGTCCATCAAGGCCGACCCTGAGATAAGGTCGACCCGGCTCATCATCCTCACGTCGATGGGCTACATGCACACCCAGGACGAGCTCAAGGCGGCGGGCGTCGACGCGTACCTCGTCAAGCCGATCAAGCAGTCGCGTCTGTTCGACTGCCTGGTCAACGTTCTCGGCCGGGCGGCCGCCGAGCATGTCTTCACCAAGGCCCAGAAGGGCGTGCAGCCTGCCGCCGAGTCGCAGTCGCTGTCCACCCACCATGCGCGCATCCTGCTGGCCGAGGACAACATCGTTAACCAGAAGGTGGCGCTGGCGCAGCTGAAGGGCCTGGGATTCACCGCCGACGCGGTTGCCAACGGCCACGAGGTGCTCAGCGCCCTGAAGCAGGTGCCCTACGACGTTATCTTCATGGACTGCCAGATGCCGGAGATGGACGGCTATGAGGCGGCGCGATTGATCCGCCAGGCCGAGCGGTCCTCCCAGGTGAATTGGAAGGCTCCCGTGCACATTGTGGCGATGACCGCCAACGCCATGACCGGCGACCGCGAGAAGTGCCTTGCCGCCGGAATGGACGACTACCTCTCGAAGCCGGTCCGCAAGGCCGAGCTTCAATCGGCCCTCATCAAGTGGCTTGTGCCGTCCAAGAGCGAATAGTGGGCCGGGCAGTTGACAGAAGGCGGGGCCGCAATAGGGTGCGCAACTCGAACCGCCGGCGCGCATGAGCAAATTCACCCTGCAAGTCAACGGGCGCTCCCACGAGGTTGATGTCGTTCCGGAGACCCCCCTGCTCTGGGTGCTTCGGGACAATCTGGACCTTGTGGGCACGAAGTTCGGATGCGGCATCGGGCAGTGCGCCGCGTGCACCGTGCATCTCGACGGCACGCCAGCCCGTGCGTGCCTGACCCCGGTATCCGCGGTTGGATCCGCCAAGGTGACGACGATCGAGGGGCTCTCGGCCGACGGCCAGCATCCGCTCCAGAGGGCCTGGTGCGAGCTCGACGTGGCGCAGTGCGGCTACTGCCAGCCCGGGCAGCTCATGTCGGCCGCGGCCCTGCTGGCGCAAAACCCGAACCCCAGCGACGGCGACATCGACGAGGCCATGGCGGGCAACATCTGCCGCTGCGCCACTTATTTCAGGATCCGCGCCGGAATTCACCGGGCGGCGGAGCTGATGGCGGCCGGCAAGGAGGCGCGGCCATGAGCGCGACACGTGGCATGCCCATCGACCGGAGATCGTTCCTCCGGCTGGCGACCGTCGCGGGGGGGGGCCTGATCCTCGGCTATTACGTGCGGCCGTCCGGGATGGCGCAGATCGCCAAGCCCGATGTCGAGAGGACAGACGGACTGTTCATTCCAAACGCGTTCATCCGGATCGCTGCCGACGGGGGCGTCACGGTCTATTCGGCAAGGCCCGAGGTGGGCCAGGGGATCAAGACCTCGCTGCCGATGGTCGTCGCGGAGGAGCTCGGTGCCGACTGGAAGAGCGTGAACGTGGTCTCGGCGCCGCTCGACGCCGCATTCGGGCCGCAGTTCGCCGGCGGGAGCATGTCCACGCCGATGTCGTACACGGCGATGCGCAAGGTCGGAGCCGCCGCGCGCACGATGCTGATTGCGGCGGCCGCCCAGACGTGGGGCGTGCCGGCGAGCGAATGCATCGCGGAGGAGGGCGAGGTGCGCCATTCGGCATCGGGCCGGTCGATCAGGTTCGGGGACCTGGTGGCGAGGGCTTCGGCGCTTCCGGTGCCCGCTGAGGATTCCGTGGTCCTTAAGGATCCGAAGGACTTCACGCTGCTCGGCAAGCGCATTGGCGGCGTCGACAATCCGAGGGTCGTCACCGGACAGCCGTTGTTCGGCATCGACCAGAAGCGCCCCGGCATGGTGTACGCCGCCTACGTGAAGGGCCCCGTCTGGGGGGCACGCCCCCTGAGCGCGAACCTGGACCACGTGAAGGGCCTGCCCGGGGTATTGGACGCGTTCCTCGTCGACCGAACCGTGCCCGCGGGCCAGGTGACGGGCCTCGTGCCGGGCGTTGCCGTCGTGGCCAACTCCACATGGGCCGCGTTCAGCGCGCGCAACGAACTCAAGGTCACATGGGACGAGGGCCGCCTGCCCAACAGCAGCTGGGAGGAATTCGGCCGCCAGGCCCGCGAGCTCGCGGGCGCGCCCCCGGGATCGGCCGGCGTGGTGGAGGACCGCCGCGACGGCGACATCGACAAGGCGTTCGCCGGCGCGGCACACGTGCTCGAGGCCTCCTACTCCTATCCGTTCATCTCCCACACGAACCTGGAGCCCCAGAACTGCCTCGTGCACGTGCAGGCGAACCAGGCCGAGGTCTGGGCCCCCACCCAGAATCCGGACGGCGCCCGCAAACTGGCCGCACAGGTACTCGGGATCCCCGAGGAAAACGTGAACGTCAACATAACGCGCATCGGCGGAGGGTTCGGCAGGAGGCTGGACTCGGATTTCGTAGCGGAGGCCGCCGCGATCTCGCAGCGCCTTGGCGTCCCGGTGAAGCTGACCTGGGACCGCACCGACGACCTCCAGCACGATCACTTCAGGCCGGGCGGCTTTCATTTCCTCAAAGGAGCGGTGGACGCGCAGGGCAGGCTTAGCGCATGGCGCAGCCACCACGTCTCCTTCGGTTCAAACCTCGGCGCGGATGACTTTCCCGCCCGCTTCGTGACGAACTACGTCCTGCTTAACAGCAAGCTCGAAAACAACGTGCCGCAGGGCCCCTGGCGCGCGCCGGGCAGCAACACCTACGCCTGGATGACCTGCTGCTTCCTTGACGAGCTGGCTCACGCCGCCGGGAGGGACCCCGTCGAATTCAACATTGCCCTGCTGGGGGACAGGGACCTCATCCCGGGAAGCGGGCCGAGGGGCCGCCCGTACAACGCGGCCAGGATGCGCAACGTCCTGCGCCAGGTGGCCGAGAAATCCGGCTGGGGCAGGAAGCTGGCCCGCGGAAAGGGCATGGGGCTCGGGTACTACTTCAGCCACCAGGGTTACATTGCCGAGGTTGCCGAGGTGACGGTGACGCCCGCGGGGGACCTCAAGGTCGACCGCGTCGTGGCCGCCGTCGATGTCGGCTCGCAGATCGTCAACCTGAGCGGCGCCGAGAACCAGGTCCAGGGATCCATCATCGACGGCCTGAACGCGGCCTGGCGACAGGAGCTCGACATCAAGCAGGGCCGGGTGGTGCAGTCGAACTTCCACGAGTACCCGATGCTCCGGATCCCGGACGCACCCCGCTCGATCGAGATACACTTTGTGAAGACCGACTACCCGCCGACCGGCCTCGGCGAGCCGGCTCTTCCGCCGCTAGCGCCCGCCGTGTGCAACGCGATCTTTGCCGCCACAGGGAAGCGCGTGCGCCAGCTCCCGATTTCCAGGACGGACCTTTCTTGGTCGTAATTGGGGAGCGCGGCCGGTAATCCATCCTTCCCATGAAGGAATTGGAGGCGATTGTCGCGCACCTGTGCGTGGCCCACACCGGCGGAGTGCTGGCAACCCTCACGAAGGTCGACGGATCGTCCTACCGGAGGCCGGGCGCGCGGATGCTCGTCACCGGCGAGACGAAGCGGATCGGATCGATAAGCGGAGGATGCCTTGAGGAGGACCTGATCGAGAGATCGGCGCGCGTCGCGGCAAGCGGCCGCGCCGAACTGGTGGTCTACGACACGTCGGCCGAGAACGACCTTCTGTGGGGAGTGGGCCTCGGCTGCAACGGGGTCGTGCGGGTGCTGCTTGAGCCCCTGCCCTGCCGGCCGCAATGGGCTTTGACCGTCGCCGAGAATCTCCGCGCCGGCCGGCCCACGGATCTTGCCGTCGTCTGGGAGAACCCCGGCGGGCCGGTGGGGACGCGTCTGCGCGACGACAAGACCCCGGCCCGGCCAGGGCCGAAGGCCTGCGTCTTCAATGACCGAATCGAGCCTCCAGTCTCGCTATCAATATTCGGGGCGGGCGACGACGCGCAGCCGCTTGCGCGCCTTGCCCGCGAGCTCGGATGGAGGGTCACCGTTGCGGATCCGCGGCCCGCGATGCCGACGCCCGAGCGCTTCCCAGCGGCCGCCCTCCTGCTGACCGGGCCGGCAGATGCCCTCGTCCGGCGCGCCGCACCCCCGCCCGGCTCACTCGCGGTTGTCATGACCCACCATTACCTTCACGATCTGCCCCTCCTGCACGATCTGCTGCCGCTCCCGCTGGCCTACCTCGGGCTGCTGGGGCCAAGGCGCAGGGCTGAGAAGATCGTCGCCGACCTCGCCGCGAAGGGCCTCCCCGTCACCGCCGAGATGCGTTCACGCCTGCGCGCGCCCGTGGGCCTGGACCTTGGGGCGGACGGGCCCGAAGAGGTCGCCCTAAGCATCGTCGCGGAAATGACGGCCGTCCTCGCGGGTCGCGACGCGCGCCCCCTGCGGGAGCGCGAGCTGCCGATCCATGCCTGAGGCTGGTCAGCCGACGCCGGGGACCCTGAAGCTTGGCGCCGTCATCCTGGCGGCGGGAGGGTCATCGCGCATGGGCTCCGTGAAGCAGCTCCTGGAAGTCGGAGGCAAATCCCTGGTCGCGCGCGCCGTCGATGCGGCGCTCGGCTCGCACGCGCGCCCTGTCGTCGTCGTCCTGGGCGCCAATGCTGGAAGGGTTGCGGCCGTGGTCGCCGACCGGCCTGTCCTGTCGGCGAACAATGCGAATTGGAAGGAGGGTATGGCATCGTCGATTCACACCGGTCTCTCGGCGCTTCTCGGCGCCGATCCCTCCCTGGACGCAGTCCTCGTCACGCCGTGCGACCAGCCGGCGCTCTCCTCGGACGTGATCACGTTGCTCGCCGCGCTCCACCGGGCGACAGGCCGGGTGTCCGCAGCCCGCTATCGCGGCCGAAACGGGGCCCCCGCGATCTTTGGCAGGGAGCACTTTGGCACCCTCATGGCGCTGACGGGCGACGAGGGCGCCCGCAAGCTGCTGAATTCGAATCCCGGAAAAGTTGTCGCAATCGATCTTCCGGAACTTGGCGTGGATCTCGACACGCCCGCCGACTACGCCGACTGGAACGGCCGGCGGACGCAGACGTAAGGGGCCTAAGGGCCCCAGTGGGTCAGAACCTGCGCCCAAATGCCGATGTCCGGCATGCCGGCGCATCGCGAAGAAATAGTCATGGCCTTGCAACCAGAATTCGGGGCATGCGCCTTACAAGCCCGACATTCATCGAATCTGCCGTGCGCCCGGGCATCCGAAGCCGGACGCGGCCCTCGCCGGGTCGATCACTCCTCCGAGTCGTAGACCTGGACCCGGGTCCAGGACGCCTTGTTACGCTCGACGAACGCAAGGTGGATCGGGTCGACCTGATAGGCGTCGTGCGCGGGCCCGTCCTTGAAGATGATCGTCAGGGCAATGTCGAAGCTCCGCTCCGTCACGTCCCGCTCGCGTATGGACGCCGGCGCTCCGACATAGATCTTCTCGATCGTCCTGACCGCGGAGAGCTTCGTCACCTCGGTACGAAAATGGGCGCGTTCGGAGGCCGTGAGGCCGTTCTTCAGCCAGAAGTAGACGGAGTGGATCAGCATGGTGATCCGCGATTAGACAAGATTCATCGGGTCGACATCAAGCATTTGAGTGATGTCGTCCGGCCATCGGAATTCGTCCCTGAGCTTCGAGATGTCGCCGATCACACGCGTGACGCTCGCCGCAAAATACCACAGCTGCCATCGGTACTCGTCCCGGATCTTCTCGATGGGCGCGGGCGTGGGACCGCGAAGCTCCAGCCTGCCGCCCAGGTTGTCCCGGAGGGCCTTGGCCCACTGCTCGGCGAAGAACTTCAGCTTGTCGGGGTTTTTCCCGCGGAAGAGGTGTCTGATGAGGTGGCGCCTGGGAGGATAGCCGAACCGGCTCCTGACCTCGAGTTCCGCGCAGGCAAATCCCTCGAAATCCGCGTGCCGCGCAAACTGGATCGCCTCGGCCTGCGGCGTGAAGCTCTGCACGACCACCTCCCCTGCCTGGTCCCCCCTTCCCGCCCGGCCTGCGACCTGGACCAGAAGCTGGAAGGTCCTCTCGTTCGCCCTGAAGTCCGGGATGTGCATCGAAAGGTCCGCATCCACCAGCCCGACGAGCGTCACGTTCGGAAAGTCGAGGCCCTTCCCGATCATCTGGGTGCCGACCAGTATGTCGATTTTGCCCCGGCGGAAGTCGCTCAGTATCTCGCGAAAACGGTTCTTCCTTCCCATTGTGTCCGAGTCCATGCGCTCGATCTTGGCCCTTGGAAGCACGCGACGGACGGCCTCCTCGACCCGCTGGGTCCCGAGCCCCCGCCACCGGATGTCCGGCGCCCCGCACTGGGGGCACCTTACCGGTGCCGGACGCTGCTCGCCGCACAGGTGGCACCGGAGCGTCTCGTCAGTCCTGTGGTAGGTCATGGAGATGCTGCAGTGCGGGCACTCCTCGACACTCCCGCACTTGCGGCACTGCATGGACGACGAATAGCCGCGTCGGTTGATGAAGAGAATCGTCTGCTCCCGGCGCTCGAACCTGGCCTGCATCGCCTCCGCAAGCGGGCGTGATAGGGCGGTCGGTCCGCGCTGGCGGGCCGCCTCGATCCGCATGTCGACTATGGTAAACGAGGGAAGGCTTCGTCCGTCGACCCGCTGGGTGAGGCGCAGGAGTCGGTACCTTCCGGCGACGGCGTTGGCGTGGCTCTCAAGCGACGGCGTCGCGGAGCCCAGCAGGCACTGGGCGGCGCACAGCCTCGCCCTCATGACCGCCACGTCGCGGCCGTGGTAACGGGGACTCTCGTCCTGCTTGTACGCCGGCTCATGCTCCTCGTCCACGACGATGAGGCGCAGGTTCCGGACCGGGGCGAAGACCGCCGACCGCGCGCCGACGGCGACACGGACCTCGCCCGAGGCAAGCGCGAACCACCCGTCGAGCCTCTCCCCCTCTCCAAGATGGCTGTGCCAGACAACGCACCGGTGCCCCGGGGCGATCGCCTCAAGCCGCGACCTCAGCCGGGCGACGGTCTGCGGGGTGAGCGCAACCTCGGGCACCAGCAGGATCACGCCGCCGCCCGCCTCGAGGGTGGACTGGATCGCACGCAGATAGACCTCGGTCTTGCCCGACCCCGTGATCCCGTGGAGGAGCGTCACCCCGAATCTCCCCGACTCGACCGAGGTAGCGAGGGCCGACACGGCAGCCCCCTGCTCGGCGTTCAGGGCGTGGGGCTGCGCAGCCACGAGCTCCCCGCGCGCCAGATCGTCCGAATACGCGCTTCGTTCCACCCGGGAGACCTCCTCGCGCACGAGGCCCCGCAAAAGGAGGGCTTGCAGCGATGCTGCCGACGCGCCGGTTCGCTCGAGGATGAGCCCCTTCGGTTGAGGCAGTATCTGGCCCTCCAGGAAGGCATGGAGCCGGGCCTGGGCGGGCGCCTTGCGGGCCAGCGCGGCCGTGTCTTCCCGGGAGAGTTTCGCGGCCACGCTAATGAGCCGCTGCTCCTTTATGCGCGAGCCGCGCCTGACGGCAGCTGGGATCATGGCCTCAATGACAGCGTCCAGGGGCGCCGCGTAGTAGCCGGCCATCCATCTCGCAAGGTCAAGGAGGTCCGGTGTAAGGGCGGGGAAGGGATAGACGACCGCGGAGACGGACTTGAGGCGGTCCACCGGGAAGTCGGCAGGGGGGCCTATGACGCCGACCACGCCGAGCCGGATCGCGTGGCCGACGGGCACCCTCACCAGCGACCCTATCCTGGTCGCGGCGCGCAGGCCCTCGGGCACCTTGTAGTGCAGGACCTTGTCAAAACCGGCCAGTGGGTGCACGCCGACGAACATAGCGGGAGGAGGATGCGATTGAGCTCCCGCGACCCGGGGCGCGCAATACCCATCGCTGTCCGAAGAGATCGAATTGACACGCCCACCCCGCGGGAGCGACAGTCCCCACGTGAGTATCCCTTCGGCCCGGGAAAGATTCAGGAAGTTCCTCGCCCAAAAGGGCCTCCGGGTGACCAGCCAGAGGCTCGCGATATTTGACGCCGCCTTTGCCCGCAAGGAGCATTTCACGGCGGAGCAGCTGCTGGACTACGCCCGATCGATCGACGACTCCGTGTCCAGGGCGACGGTCTACCGCACCCTCCCCATAATGACCCGCAGCGCCCTGCTGCGGGAGATCGACATCGGGAGCGGAGAGAAGTTCTACATGCCCAACCTGGAGCCGAACACCCAGATAGCCCAGGTTGTCTGCCTCGACTGCGATCGGATTTTCGAGATCAGCGCCCCATTCATGGAGTGGTATGGGAGCACGGTTTCGTCCAAGCTGGGGCTCTCGCCTGTCTCACAGCGGCTGCAGGTGAGCGCACGCTGCAACTTGCTCAGGGACACGGGTTCGTGTCCCCGGAGATCTTGAACCGAAGAGCGACTGAAAATGGCTGAAGACTCCCCGCGCGACACGGCATTCGAGCTCGGCTTCTTCGAGGGTGTACTAAGGCACGATCCGCAGTGCGTCGAGGTGATCGAGATCCTCGGGGGCCTCTACACGAAGGTCGGCAGGATCGCCGACGGCCTCAAGATGGACCGCAAGCTCGTCCGCCTTCAGCCCTCCAATGCCACCGCCCACTACAACCTCGCCTGCAGCCTGGCCCTGAGCAAACGCAAAGCGGACGCGCTTAGGTCCCTGCGCCATGCGATCTGCCTCGGCTACCGGGACTTTGAGTGGATGTCCCACGATCCTGACCTGCAGGGCCTGAAGGGCCTCCCGGAGTTTGGCGCCATGGTGGCCCAGCTGAAGCCGCAAAGCTGAATCTGGGCGTGTTCCTGCTAAAGAAGATTATTTCGTACTGGCTCATGCCGCTGCCGCTCTGCCTGGCGCTTCTGGCGTGCGGCCTCGTCCTTTTGCGCTTTGGGCGCCACCCGAGACTTGGGCGCCGGCTCCTGCTCGCCGCCGTGGTGCTGCTTGCCCTCTTCTCGAACCGGTTTGTAAGCACCCACCTCCTGAGGCCCCTTGAGGAGCGGTATCCGGCCATCCCGGAATTCGCGGCGGGCGGCCCCGCCCCCGAGCCGATAGAGGGCTGCCGGTTTGTCGCGGTGCTCGGCGGCGGCCACAGCGACATGAGCGGGCTCTCCGCCACAAGCCAGCTCTCGACTTCCGCCTTAGCCCGGGCCGTCGAGGCGGTCAGGATTGCCAGGGTCCTTCCCGGTGCCCGCCTCATCCTGAGCGGGCCCGGGGCCGGCGGCCGCCCTTCCCTTGCGTCCGTGTCTGCCCGGGCCGCAGAGTCGCTCGGCGTCAGCCCGGAGAGAATCGTGCTCGTCGAGACAGCCCGAGACACGGAGGAGGAGTCGCTCGCCGTCGCCAGACTCTCAGGCGGCGCACGGGTTGCCCTCGTGACCTCGGCCTGGCACATGCCGAGGGCCGCGGGCCTGTTCAGGAAGGCGGGCGTTGTCTTCGTGCCCTGCCCCGCCGACTTCGTGTCGCGCGCGGACGTAAGGTTCAGGTGGTTCGACCTTGGATGGGACAGCGAGTCGCTTGAGCGGAGCACGCTCGCGGTCCACGAGTACCTCGGGCTTCTCTGGCTGTGGCTGCGCGGGGCCGCCTGACACGGCCGCCGTCCATATTTTGCTTCGCCACAGCCGTCACATGTTTGTAAAACAATCTTGATGAATTTTCTCAAGAAACTGATAGGCACGAACGACGTGTTCTTCGACCTCCTTGAGGAGGGAGCGGAGGAGGCCAAGGTGAGCGTCGACCTGTTTGCGAAGTTCCTGCACCAGATCGCCGAGGGGAAGCGGCCAGCAGGGCTTGATGACTTCATTCAGGCCAGGCGCAAGGAGAAGCGCATCCGGCACCTCATGACCGAGGCGCTCACCAAGACCTTCGTCACCCCTCTTGACCGGGAGGACATCGAGGCGCTGTCCGTTGCGCTCTACCGCATCCCCAAGCAAGTCGAGAAGATCGTCGAGCGGCTGGCGATTTATCCGGGTCGCGTCCCACATGAGATGTTCAGCCGGCAGGCCGAGCTGATGAACCAGGCGGCCAGCGCCCTCGTCTTCATGGTGAAGCAACTTCGCAAGGGTTCGACGCTCGCATCCATCCGTGAGGCCAACGACCGGCTTCAATACGCCGAGGGGGAGGCCGACAAGGTGATGCTGGAGCAGCTGCGCAGTCTCTACCAGGGACCGTGCGACGCGAAGGAGTTCGTCATACTGCAGAAGCTTTTCGAAATGGTGGAGCAGGCGGTGGACCGGTGCCGAAACGCCGGGAACATCGTCGTCCAGGTTTCGCTGAAGCATTCGTGACCGGAAGCGCGCTATGACGCTTCTTGTCCTCGTCGTTCTGGTCGCACTCGTATTCGAGTACGTTAACGGATTCCACGACACGGCCAATTCGATAGCCACGGTCGTATCGACCAAGGTGCTTACACCCCGGCTCGCGGTGGCATGGGCCTCCGTGTGGAACCTCGTGGGTGCGCTTTCCGGAACCGCAGTCGCCACGACCATAGGAAAGGGCCTTGTCGACACGGGCGCCGTCACGATGCCGATCCTGCTCTGCACGCTGATTTCGGCGGTAATCTGGGGCCTTCTCACTTGGTGGCTGGGACTGCCCTCGAGTTCGTCACACGCGCTTGTCGGCGGGCTCTGCGGCGCAACGCTGGCGGGCTCGGGAGGCAACTGGGCTGTGCTTCGCTGGTCGACGGGCCTCTGGCCCAAGGTCGTGCTGCCTATGCTCGCATCGCCTGTCGCAGGTTTTGTCGGCGGGATGTTTCTCATGAGCGCCATCATGATCCTGTTCAGCCGGACTCGCCCTAGGACCGTTTCTCTTTTCTTCGGAAAGGCGCAGCTCGCGAGCGCCGGCTTCATGGGGTTCAGCCACGGGTCGAACGACGCCCAGAAGACCATGGGAATCCTGACGCTGACGCTTTATACGGCGACGCGAAAGGGGCTGTTCGCCCAACTGCCTGACTGGGCTTCCTTCCTGCGCATTCCGGAGTTTGCCACCGTGCCCAAATGGATCGTGGTCACCTGCGCCTTCACGATGGCAGCGGGCACGGCAGGGGGCGGGATGCGGATCATCAAGACGATGGGCCAGAGATTGGTGAAGCTCCACCCCGTCCAGGGATTCGCCGCCGAAACCTCCGCCGCATGTGTGATCTACGGAGCCTCCCTGTTAGGCGTGCCGGTTTCGACGACCCACGTCATCTCGACATCCATCATGGGCGTGGGCGCAACCAATCGGTTCAGTGCCGTCAAGTGGGGCGTGGTCGAGAGGATTGTCTTCGCCTGGGTCCTGACGCTTCCGGTGACCGGACTTCTCGGCGCGGCCCTTGTCTGGTTGTTTCGGGCCGCCTGACTCCAGGCGGGAGCCGGGCTGACATCACGACGCTGGGACTGCGGGTAGGTCGATGATGAATCTTGCGCCGGCACCCGGCTCGCTCTCCAGCCGGACCTCGCCGCCGTGGGCCTGGACAACGTGCTTCACGATCGCCAATCCGAGGCCCGTCCCTCCCTGCTCCCGGGAACGCGCCTTGTCCACCCGGTAGAACCGCTCGAAAATGCGCTCCTGCGCCTCCTTGGGGATTCCCGGGCCGTCGTCGATGACCGCGAGCTCGATCCGGCCGTCGGGCAGCTCGCAGCCCTCGACCGTGGTGGTCCCGCCCGCGCGGCCGTACTTGATGGCGTTGTCGACGAGGTTTGAGATCACCTGCCGCATCCGATCGTTGTCCGCAAACGCGACCAGCGCGCCGGGGACGAGGTTCTTGAGCGTTACTTCGCGCGCGTGTGCGCGCCCCTGAAGATCGTCAATTGCGTCCTGCACCGTCGACCTGACCGGCAATGGCTGCCTGTTCAGGCGGAGACCGCCAGAGTCGAGTGTCGAAAGGAGCAGGAGATCGTCGATCAGAAGCGCCAGGCGGTTCGCGTGCTTGTCGATGATGTGGAGAAAGCGCGCCATCGCGGCCGGGTCGTCCTTCGCACCGTCGAGCAACGTTTCCGAGGCGCTCTTGATGAGCGACAGGGGGGTCCTGAGCTCATGGCTCACGTTGGCCACGAACTCCTGGCGAACCCCCTCGAGCTGGCGAAGGCGCGTCAGGTCGTGAAACACGAGGATCGCGCCGTCACTCGCACCCGAAGCGTCGCGCAGGGCGAGCGCGTTCACCTGGAGGAAACGGGGAGCGACCATGGAGTCGATCCGCAGCTCGTGGTCAAGCACCTCAAGCTCCCGTTCCAGGCGGCCGACCACCGCCGCGACACCATGATGCCGTGTCGCCTCGAGCACCGATTTGCCCACCGCGGGACCCTCGAAGCCGAAGAGCGCCGAGGCCGCCCGGTTGGCAAGCCGTATCCGGCCGGCAGCGTCGACGACGATCAGGCCCTCCACCATGCGGTTGAACAGCGCCGAGGTTCGCTGGGTCTGCTCCTTGAGCTCGGCCTCGCGGTTGGTTCGCTGTTCGGCCAGCTCGCGCTCGTGCCTTTCAGCCTCGGCCTTCCTGAGGGCGCGCTCCCTGCCCCAGGCCGCCGCCAGGGCGGCGACAATCGCGACCAGCAGGATCAGGGTCGCTTCCATCCGCTCGCCTCAACTCTCGGCGGCGAATCGGTAGCCGACCCCGCGCACCGTCTCCAGGTGCTGCGCCGCCGCGCCGAGCTTCTCGCGCAGCCTGCGCATGTGGGTGTCCACGGTCCGGCTGTCGATCGGGTTCTCGTAACCCCAGACGTCCTGGAGCAGGCGGTCGCGCGACTGAACCCTCCCCCTCCTGCGCGCAAGGATCTCCAGAAGCCTGAATTCCGTCGCGGTGAGCGTGATCCCCTTTGTCCCCACCTGAACCACGTGGCGCGGCACATCAATCTGGATGTCGCCTATCCTGATGTGGGCGCCCTGGTCGTCTCCCGTATGGGCCCGGGTAAGCTGTTTTCGTATTCTGATGATGAGTTCGCGGGGGCTGAACGGCTTTGTCACATAATCGTCGGCGCCAAGCTCAAGGCCCAGAACCCGGTCCATCTCCGAGGCGCGCGCGGTCAGCATGATGACGGGGATCGACGCCGTCGACGGGTCGCGGCGCAGGATCTTGCACACCTCGAGCCCGTCCACCTCCGGCAGCATCAGATCGAGCACGATGAGGTGGGGTCGCTCGTCCCTGGCTATCGCGAGCGCCCGGGTTCCGTCCTTCGCAAAGACGGGCGTGTAGCCGGCCTCGCGCAGCTTGAAGCCCAGGACTTCAAGCGCGTCAGGCTCGTCGTCAACGACCAGGATTTTCGTCTTCATGGACTTTTTGGCCCGAATGCCTGATGTCGATCGCCTCGTAGAGGTAGACGACGTCCTCGGCGATGTTGGTCGCATGGTCCGCTATGCGCTCCAGGCACTTGGATATGGTCATGAGGTTCAGGCAGCGTGAGATGTTCGCCGGCCGCTCGACCATGAAGCTTGAGAGCTCCCGGTGAAGCTGGCGGTTGAGGACGTCCACATCGGCATCGCGCGGGATGACGGCGCGAGCCTTGTCGGGCTCCCGGTTGATGAAAGCCGAAATGGAGTCGCGCAGCATCTCGAGGGCCATTGTGGCCATGCGAGGAAGGTCAACGTAGGGCTTCAGCTGCTGCTCGGTGTCCAGATCGATCACCCTGCGCGCGATTGTGACCGCGGAGTCGCCGACCCTCTCCAGGTTCTGCGAGATCTTCATCGCCACCGTTGTCAGGCGCAGGTCCGTGGCCACGGGAGCCTTCGCAAGCAGGTGGATCGCGATGTCGTCAATCTCTACCTCGAACTGGTCGATGATGTTGTCGTCATCGAGGACCGACTGAGCCAGGGCGTCGTCGCGCTCGACAAGGGCGCGCATGGAGCGTGTCACGGCGGATTCGGCATGGCTTGCCATGGCAAGCAGGCTCTCCTTCAGCTGGTTCATCTCCTCAGAGTAATGGGTCATGGAGGATTGGATTTGCCGGGCGTCAGCCGAACCGGCCCGAGACGTAGGCCTCGGTCTGGGGATTGCCGGGGCTTGTGAATATGTTCCGCGTGTTGCCGAATTCTATGAGGCGGCCCAGGTAGAAGAACGCGGTCCTGTCCGAGCATCGGGCTGCCTGCTGCATGTTGTGCGTCACGATTACAACAGTGTAGCGTTCGCGCAACGTTTGGATGAGCTCCTCGATCTTCGCCGTGGCCAGCGGGTCGAGGGCGGAGCAGGGCTCGTCCATGAGGAGTGTCTGCGGCTGCACGGCAAGCGAGCGTGCGATGCAGAGCCGCTGCTGCTGCCCCCCGGAAAGGCTCGTGCCCGGGCGATTAAGGACGTCCTTCACCTCGTCCCAGAGGGCGGCCATGTGCAGAGACTCCTCAAGGCGGCTTTGGAGGACCTTCTTGTCCCGAACGCCGTTAAGGCGCAGCCCCACGAGGACGTTCTCCGCGATGGACATGGTCGGGAACGGGTTGGACTTCTGGAACACCATCCCCACCCGGCGGCGAATCGCGACCGCCTCAACACCCGGTCCGTAGAGATCCTCGCCGAAGTGGCGCAGCGAGCCCTCCAGGCGGGTCCCCGGTGTCAGCTCGTGCATGCGGTTAAGCGCGCGCAGAAAGGTCGACTTGCCGCAGCCGCTCGGCCCTATGATCGCCGTCACCTTCTTCGCGGGGATGCGTATCGTCACGTCCTGCAGCGCCTGCCGTTGGCCGTACCAGAGGCTGAAATTCCGGATGTCGAAGGCGACCTCCTCCGCATCGGTCGGTAAGCCTGCATCGGAGGCGTGCGCGGGCGCCGTCGAGGTCTTCAGTGATTCGGAGACCTTGTGGCCCGACGGCGCTTCGGGAAGTGTGGACATGGCGTTCAATCGGTTTTACCTCGGTCCCGCGAAAGTACGCGAACCGTAATATTGAGGACGATGATCAAGGCCATGAGCACCAGGGCCCCGGCCCAGGCCTGCCGGTGCCAGTCGTCGTACGGCGAAAGGCCGTAGGCAAATATCTGGAGCGGAAGGGCGGAGATGGGTTCCTTCAGGTTGTGGCTCCAGAACGTGTTGCCGAGAGCCGTGAAGAGCAGGGGCGCCGTCTCCCCGGCGATGCGGGCCAGCGCGACAATGACCCCGGTCGCGATGCCCTTGAGCGCAGTCCGCACCACGATCACCACGATCATCTTCCAGCGCGCCACCCCGAGGGCAAGCGCCGCCTCGCGGTAGCTTTGGGGCACCAGGATCAGGACCTCCTCGGTCGTGCGCATGACCAGCGGCACCATCATGAGCCCGAGCGCCACCCCTCCGGCATATGCGGAGAACCCCTTGAACGGGACGACGAGGATCAGGTAGACGACCATGCCCCAGACGATCGACGGGACGCCGTTCAACACGTCGGCGGCGAATCGGATCCAGTTGTTGGCGCGGTCGGAGCCGTACTCGGCAAGATAGATGCCCCCGAAGATCCCGAAGGGCACGCCGAAAACGGTCGCCATGGCGAGAAGGACAATCGTCCCCACGATCGCGTTCGCCATGCCGCCGCCCACCTCGCCTGTGGGCTTGGGCAGCTGAGTGAAGAAATTCCAATCGAGCGAACTAAACCCCTTGGAAAGAAGAAAATACAATACAAGGAAGAGCGGTGCGATGACTGCGAAAGCGCAGACGACCAAGACCCCGGTCACGGCCGAACTCTTGACCTTTCGCCAGTGCGCAAAATGGGGGGTCGGCAGGTAGGGGGATTCGGTCATGACCTCAGTTCACCTTGATCGGTCCGCTTCCGGTCATGCTCTTCAGCATGAGCTGGGCCGCCGCGTTGACCAGGATCGCTACGGCAAAGAGCACCAGTCCTATCTCAAAAAGGGCGCTCTGGTACAGATCGGTCGTCGCCTCGGTGAATTCGTTGGCCACAACGCTCGCAAGCGTGTAGCCGGGCGCAAAAAGCGATGCGCTGATCTGCGGCCGGTTTCCGATCACCATGGTGACCGCCATCGTCTCACCGAGCGCTCTTCCAAGGCCGAGGACCGCCGCGCCGAACAGTCCCCTTCGGGCGTAGCTGAGCACCGCAATCTTCAGGACCTCCCAGCGGGTCGCGCCAAGCGCATAGGCCGCCTCGCGCTGGAGGTTGGGCACCGAGCGCAGGATCTCGCGTGAGATCGACGTGACGATCGGCAGGATCATGATCGCAATGATGATGCCCGCCGCGAGCATGCTGACCCCGTAGATCGGCCCCTGGAACAGGGGCAGGAACCCGAGGGATTTCTTGAGCCACACGAAAAGGCTGTCTCGGAGCCAGGGGATCAGGACGAACATGCCCCAGAGCCCGAAGATGACGCTTGGCACGGCCGCGAGCATCTCGATCGCGATGATGATGGGCTGGCGCACCTTCAGCGGCGCCAGCTCGGTCAGGAATAGCGCGGTGGCCACCCCGAGCGGCACCGCGATAAGCAGGGAGATCAGCGAGGAGACAAGGGTTCCAAAGATGAACGGGAGCGCCCCGAACTTCTCCAGCACAGGGTCCCATTCACTGCTCCAGAGGAACCCCGCCCCGTATTTCGCAATCGCCAGGCGCGAGCCGTAGTACAGCTCCCAGCCGACCATCACGATGAGAACGACGATCATCGCGGCGGCAAACACGGCCACCCATTTGAACGCGATGTCGGGTCCCCGCGACCCCGGCGCGGGCATGACGTAGGTTGTGGTCGGCGCGGTGCTCATCTAGACAGCAAGCGGGCGTGAACTGAATCACGCCCGCCCCGTTTCTTGGCCACCTCAATATTTGATGCTCTGCACCTTTTCAAGGGCGCGCTTGATGAGCGCGTCGGGAAGGGGCGCGTAATCGAGGCCGGGAGCAAGCTTCTCGCCGTCGGAGTAGGCCCACTTCAGGAACTGGACGAGCTTCTCACCCTTCGCGTGATCCTTCTGCTCCGCGTAGACGAGCAGCCAGGTCGTGCCCGAGATCGGGTAGGCCTGGGCCCCGGGCGGATTCACCATAGAAAAGCGGAAGTCGTCCGGAATATCCGCTGTGGCCAGCGCCTCCGTAACGGAGTCTATCGTCGGCGTGATATAGTTGCCCGATGAGTTTTTCACATCCGCATACGGCAGCTTGTTCTGCTTAGCATACGCGAGCTCGATGTACCCAATGGTGCCGGGCACTTGTTTCACCTGGCCTGACACACCTTCGTTGCCCTTGCCGCCGATCCCTGTCGGCCAGCTGACCGAAGTGCCCTTGCCGACCTTGTCCTTCCAATCCGGGCTCACGTGGCTCAGGTAGTCCGTAAAGATATACGTCGTGCCGCTGCCGTCGGAGCGGTGGACGACGACGATGTCCGCGTCCGGGAGTTTGACGTCCGGATTCTGGCTGGCGATGGCCGGATCGTTCCACTTTACGATCTTGCCGAGGAAGATCCCGGCGATCGTCGGTCCGTCGATCCTGAGCTTCAGGTCGCCGGGGATGTTGTAGGTAATGACGTCCGCTCCCGCGACCGTCGGAAAGTGCCAGAGGGTCCGCGGCGCCTTGGCAAGGTTGTCATCCGACATCGGGCCGTCCGAAGCCCCGAAATCCACCGTCTCCGAAAGGATCTGCTTCTGTCCTCCCCCCGACCCTATCGACTGGTAGTTGAACCGCACCGACGGGTCCACCTTTGCGTACTCGTTGAACCATTTCGAGTAGATCGGAAACGGGAAGGTGGCACCGGCGCCGTTGATGAGCATTTGGGCTGACGCTGCAGTCGCGCCAAGGGCCGAGAGGGCCCCGAGGAGTGCGAACCATTTGGATTTGATCGGTAGCATGGTTATTGGATCTTGGACGTTAATGTATGGCGGGTTGGATCGCCTTTTAGGCTACATCCACATTGTTACGGACGCGTGACGCCGCCGTGACACTCCCGTTAAAGGCCCTAATGGATTCCGGCCCCGTGCAAAGATCGCGCTTGCGCGTTTCGTGCTCCGATAAGAAAGCTTGCTAATGGACAGCGTGACGGAGCTAACCGAGGAAGTCGCGGCGATGGGCTCCCACATGTTCAAGGTGCGCCTGCCGTTCATCGCGGAGCTGAGGAATTACACGTGGGGCAAGTTCCGGGCCGACCTGGTGGCCGGGGCGACCGTCACCCTGGTTTCCGTCCCGCAGGCGATAGGGTTCTCGCTGATACTCAACCTGCCGCCCACGCCTGTCATTGTTTCCGTAATCATCGGAGGATTCGTGGGTTCGCTGTTCTTTTCGTCCCGCCACCACGTCTTCGGGCCGACGAGCTCGATCAGCCTGATCGTGGCGGCGACCATCGCCGCAAATTCTGGGATAGGGCTCGAGCCGCTCCAGCTGGCGGTTTACCTCGCATTCCTGATAGGCGTTGTTCAGCTGCTCGCCGGACTCCTGAATTTCGGGGAGATCACAAAGTTCATCTCGCGGTCGGTGGTGATAGGTTACAGCACGGGCATTGGCATCCTGCTGATAGCGAGCCAGCTCCACAACTTGCTAGGCTACAAGGTGGAGGCCGGGCAGAATTTTTCGACCAATGTCCTGCAAGCCCTCTTCGACCTTGGGACGGCGCGGGTCTATCCCTGGGCGATCGGGATAGGCCTCCTTACGTTCGCAATATTCTGGGCGGTGCGGCGGCTGCGGCCCCATTGGCCGGAAGCGCTCATCGGTCTGGCACTTCTTGGGCTCGGCGCGAAGATCTTCACCCTTTACCACCCCGCTCACATCCCGTTTCTGATGGTAAGGGATGAGGGCTCGCTGACCGCGATTGTCCCGGCTTTCGCCGGCTATCCCTTCGGTCCGAAGAGAATCCACCTGCTGCCGGAGCTGGCCGTGACGGCCATCGCCATCTCAATCCTCGGGATGCTCGAGGCCGCCTCGATAACGAAGGGCCTCGCCGCAAAGAGCGGCCAGAGGATCGAGCCGAACCAGGAGCTGATCGGCATGGGGGCGGCCAATATCGCCTGCTCGTTCTTCGGCGCGGTGCCCGGTTCGTCCTCCTTCGCCCGCTCCGCGGTCAACTTCCAGAGCGGCGCCAAGACCCAGATTTCCTCGATGCTGAGCAGCGCGGTCGTCCTCCTCGTCCTCGGCCTTGTGACGCCGGTCTTCAATTTCATCCCGGTTGCTGCGCTGGCCGCCCATCTCATCCGTGTGGGGATAAAGATGATCAACTGGCACCAGATACGGATATCGTGCCGCTCGACCCCGTCGGACCTTGTCGTCTTCGTCGTGACCCTGGGCTCCTGCCTTTTCCTCAAGCTCGACACCGCTATCTACGTTGGAATCGGGGTCTCGCTCGCCCTCTTCCTAAGGAAGACAAGCACCCCCACCCTTGTCGAATATGCCATCAATGAGACGGGCAACCTCGCCGAGCTGCGCGACCCGAACCAGAGGCCCCATCCGCAGATCTCCATCATTCATGTCGAGGGTGAGCTCTTCTTCGGGGCGGCGGATCTGTTCCAGGAGCAGGTCCGCATCCTCGCGGAGAACCAGAACATCCGCGTGTTCATCCTTCGGATGAAGAATGCGCGGCACCTCGATGCGTCGACCGTGATGGCCATGGAAAACCTACACGACTACCTGAGCGAGACCGGGCGCTACCTTCTCATCAGCGGAAGCAGCCCGGAGGTCACCCGAGTGCTCGAGAACAGCGGCCTCCTGAAGCAGTTCGGCAGGGAGAATATTTTCCCGGCGGAGGCCAACGCGACTATGGCCACACGCAACGCGTTGAAGCGCGCCAAGGAGCTGCTCCCGGGCGAGCCCACCGACCTACGGGTCTTCTACGACAAGAAGCCGGACTAGAAGGTCCGCAGGCGGGCGCGCAGCACGACCGGCTTCATGCCGAGGTTCAGGCCCCAGTCCGTCTGGTCGCCGTTCCAGACGCGCACGAGCTTGAACTCGCCGTTCTCGAAGGTGCCCTCCTCAACGTGGA
>Ga0265313_10001120_pt1 | contig 25611 bp, 21 predicted proteins | sample 4123metaG_FD_203122 | JGI IMG/M metagenome (GOLD analysis project Ga0265313, IMG submission 203122) | Rhizosphere microbial communities from Carex aquatilis grown in University of Washington, Seatle, WA, United States - 4-1-23 metaG | ecosystem: Host-associated > Plants > Roots > Rhizosphere >...
GCACCCGCACGACCAAGAACCGAAGTGGAAGCATGACGGCGTGCGCGTGATCCCGGGCAATTCGCTCGATCCGAACACCGCGCAGACGCCCGGCATGGACCGCAAGGCCGCGATCAATGCCGCCCGCGTCGGCGCGCAAAAGATCTGGGCCGGCACCGTCCACATCCACCCCAACGCGAAGACGGGCGCACATCACCACGGCGCGCTCGAGAGCGTGATCTATGTCGTGCGCGGCAAAGCCCGCATGCGCTGGGGCGAGCATCTCGAATTTACCGCCGAGGCCAACCCCGGCGATTTCATCTACATCCCGCCTTACGTGCCGCATCAGGAGATCAATGCCAGCCGCGACGAAGTGCTCGAATGCGTGCTGGTGCGCAGCGACAATGAGGCGGTGGTGGTCAATCTCGACATCGAGCCGGCCGAAAAGCCGGAAAACGTGCCGTGGATCGACCCGATCCACAAGTCATAGCGCCGGCGATTGCCAGGGCGCCCATGCCGCGCCGATAATGGCGATCGGGGCGACCGCTGGGGCTGCAATCCATCATGCTGTTCGTGCGCCGGCTCGACTGGCTGGTCGGCCGCCTCATTGACGCGGCGGGATGGCTCGTCCTCCCGGTTATCGTGTTGCTGTTCCTGCAATGGCCGCTGCGCGACCTGGTGCACGGCTATTCGCGCGATGCCAACGATCTCGGGCAATGGATCTTCGCGCTCTACGTCGCCTGCAGCGTCACCGCGGCGACACGCGCCGGCACCCATCTCGCCGCCGACATCCTGGCGCAACGCTACAGCCCGCGGACGCGGGATCATTTAAGAAAGTTCGGCGCGCTCTTCGGTTTGTTGCCTTGGGCCTTGTTCGTTCTGATCGGCGGCAGGAATATCGTGCTGTCGTCGCTGCTGGCGCTCGAGCGGTTTCCCGACACCAACAATCCCGGCTACTTCATCATCAAGCTGGCGCTGTGGGTGATGGCGGTCTTGATCCTGGCGCAGGCGGTCATCGACCTGTTGCGACGGTCTCGCAAGGACGTGCCGTGATGGAGTGGACCGGCCTCGTCCTTCTCCTCACGGTCGGCATCGGCATCGTCGCGACCGGGCTGCCCGCCGCGATCGTGCTGATGGGCGTCGCAAGTCTGGGAGCCGTGTTCGGCGTGGCCAGCGGCACGATTCCGCTGCCGATCCTCGCGGCGCTGCCGAGCCGCCTGATCAATCTGTTCGAGAGCGACCTGCTCCAGGCCCTGCCGCTTTACGTCACGATGGGCCTGCTGCTCGACCGTCTGCCGGTTGCCGACGCGCTGTACCGGCTTTGCATCGCCGTGCTGCCGCGCCGCGCCTCGGCGCCGTTGTCCGCCGGCATGATGCTCGGCGCCTTGCTAGGCCCGATGAACGGCTCGGTCGGCGCCAGCGTCATGGGCCTGTCGCGGGTGGTGGCGCCGCGCCTGACCGCGGAAGGCGTGCCGGCGGCGACGCGCGACGCGGTGATCGCCGTCGCCAGCACGCTCGGCGTGTTGGTGCCGCCCTCGCTGGTGCTGATCCTGCTCAGCGATGCGATGCTGTCGGCCCACACCATGGCGGTCACCGCCACCGGGCGCAGCGACCGCGTCGTCAATACCCAGGACATTTTCCATGCGGCGCTGGCGCCGGCCGGCATCCTGCTGGTGGCCTGCATTGCGTTGGCCTGGTTCGTCGGCCGCGACAAGGCTCTCAATGTGGCCCCGCGGGCGCCTTTGTCGAAACAGCAGGCGTCGTTGGCGATCTTCGCCCTCATCGCTCTGGTCGCGCTGCTCGGCGGCGTCGCCACCGGCTATTTCTACGCGGTCGAAGCCGCCGCCATGGGCGCGTTCACCTTGCTTGCGGCCGGCGTGGTGACCGGGCGGCTGCGCGGCGCTGCGATGCGCGGCCTGCTGCATGACGCCATCGCGATCACCGGAACATTGTTCACGCTGCTGCTCGCCGCCACCACCTTCACGCTGATCCTGCGGCTGCTCGGCACCGACCGGCTGGTCAACGACCTCATCGCGGCAATCCCGGGCGGCGATGCGCTCGCCGTCGCCGTCATTCTCGGCGTCATCGGACTGTGCGCCTTCGTGCTCGACGCCTTCGAGATCATCTTCGTCATCGTGCCGATCGTCATTCCGCCATTGCTCATTCGCGTTGCCGATGCGCGCTGGGTCGCGGTGCTGGTGCTGCTCACCTTGCAAACGAGTTTTCTGCTGCCGCCATTCGGCTACGCGCTGATGATGGTGCGCGGCGCGGCCCAGTCGCCCTCGCCGTTTCGCCCGTTCGTGCGGGCGCTGGCGCCGTTCTTGCTCGCGCAATGGCTGTTGCTGATTGTCGTGCTGCTGGTTCCCAAGCTGGTGCATGTCGGCGAAAACGCCCGCGACATTTCCCGTCTGCCTACAACCCCGTTGTCGGACGAGGAGATGCGGAAGCAGATGAATGAGATGCTGCCATTGCCGCCGCCCGATCTCCCCGATCCGCGCTGAGCGTCCTTGACCGCTTTCCGGGGCGCGTCTAAACCCATCGTCTAAACCATTGACCCAGCAGGGAAACGCCCGGCGATGATCGTCCTGATCGACAACTATGACAGTTTCACCTTCAACCTGGTCCATTATCTGGGCGGGCTGGGTGCGGACGTCGTCGTTCATCGCAACGACAAGATTTCCGTCGACGCGGTGATGGCGTTGAACCCGGAAGCGATCGTGCTGTCGCCCGGCCCCTGCACGCCGAACGAAGCCGGCATCTGTCTCGACCTCATCAAGAAGGTAACGGCGACAATTCCGCTGCTCGGCGTCTGCCTCGGCCACCAGGCGATCGGCCAGGCTTTCGGCGGCAAGGTGGTTCGCGCGCCGGTGCAGGTGCACGGCAAATTGTCGCTGATCCGCAGCAACGGCACCGGAATTTTCCGCGGCATCAACGCGCCATTTCAGGCGACGCGCTACCATTCGCTGATCGTCGAGCGCGCCAGTCTGCCGCCGGATTTCGCGGTGACCGCGGAGACCGACGATCGGCTGATCATGGGCCTTGCTCATGCGAAGTTGCCGACCCATGGCGTGCAGTTTCATCCCGAAAGCATCGCGTCTGAGAATGGTCATCTGATCCTGAAGAACTTCCTCGATCTGGCTGCCGACTGGAACGCCAAGCACGGCCGCCGATCTGAAACGTCCCGCCCGGCGCTGGCGCGCGCGGCGTCCTGAGAGGCAGCCGTGAGCGACGATTTCAAGGCGCTGATCGCCAAGGTGGCCACCGGCGCGACCCTGACGCGGCAGGAAGCCGCCACCGCCTTCGACCGCATGATGTCGGGCGAAGCCACGCCGTCGCAGATGGGCGGGCTGCTGATGGCGTTGCGGGTGCGCGGCGAGACTGTCGACGAGATCACCGGCGCGGTGACGACGATGCGGGTCAAGATGCTGGCGGTCAAAGCGCCAAAGGACGCGATCGACGTGGTCGGCACCGGCGGCGACGCATTGGGTTCATTCAATATATCGACCTGCGCCGCCTTCATTGTCGCCGGCGCCGGCGTACCGGTCGCCAAGCACGGCAATCGCGCGCTGTCCTCGAAATCGGGCGCTGCCGACGTGCTCGGCGCACTCGGCGTCAAGATCGACCTTACCGCCGAGCAGGTCGGACGCTGTATTCGCGAGGCCGGCATCGGCTTCATGTTCGCACCGGCCCATCACCCCGCGATGAAGAATGTCGGACCGACCCGGGTCGAACTCGGCACCCGCACGATTTTCAATCTGCTCGGGCCGCTGTCGAACCCGGCCGGGGTCAAGCGGCAGATGATCGGGACGTTCTCGAAGCACTGGATCGAGCCGATGGCACAGGTGCTCAAGAATCTCGGCTCGGAGACGATCTGGGTGGTGCATGGCTCGGATGGGCTCGACGAGATCACGACGTCCGGCCCGACCAGCGTTGCGGCGCTCGAGAACGGCAAGATCCGCACCTTCGAGATCGTGCCCGAGGACGCCGGACTGAAGCGCTCACCGGCCGATGCGTTACGCGGCGGCGATGCGGCGTCGAATGCGCGGGCCATGGCGGGCGTGCTCAAAGGCGAGAATGGCCCGCTGCGCGACGTGAGCCTGCTCAATGCCGCCGCCGCGCTCATTGTCGCCGGCAAGGTGAAAGATTTGAAGGACGGCGTCGCGGTCGCCGCCAAATCGGTCGATTCCGGCGAGGCGGAAGGCCGGCTCGACCGCCTGGTGGCGGGGTCGAACGCCATCGACTCGCCGGAGTGAGCGAGGCGATGCCCGATATTCTCACCAAGATCGAAGCCTATAAGCGCGAGGAGATCGCCGCTGCCAAACGCGCGCGCCCGCTCGCCGAGCTTGAAAGGGCCGCGGAAGCCGCGCCCGCACCGCGCGGATTCCTGCGCGCCATCGAAGCCAAGATCGCGCAAGGCCAGTACGCGCTGATCGCCGAAATCAAGAAAGCCAGTCCCTCGAAAGGCCTGATCCGCGCCGACTTCGATCCGCCGGTCCTGGCCCGCGCCTATGAAGTCGGCGACGCAGCATGCCTCTCGGTGCTCACCGACGCGCCGTCGTTTCAGGGCCGGCCAGAATTCCTCGCTGCCGCGCGTAACGCCACCAGACTGCCGGCGTTGCGCAAGGATTTCATCTACGAGCCGTACCAGGTGGTGGAATCCCGCGCCCTGGGCGCCGACTGTATTCTGATCATCATGGCTGCGGTCGATGATAACTCAGCAAAATCAATTGAAAACAAGGCAGTATCGCTATCAATGGATGTTCTAGTAGAAGTTCATGATGATGTCGAACTGGCACGAGCACTGAAGCTGCGGTCGCGGCTGATCGGCATCAATAATCGCGACCTGCGGACGTTCAAAACGAGCCTCGACGTCAGCGAACAACTGGCGCCACAGATGCCGAACGACCGCATCGTGGTCGCCGAAAGCGGCCTCAACACGCCGGACGATCTGGCGCGGCTGGCACGCGTTGGCATTTCCACGTTCCTGATCGGTGAAAGCCTGATGCGGCAGGACGATGTTACGGCTGCCACCCGCGCGATCCTGGCCCGCCCTGCCCGCCAGAACCCGGCGGCGGAATAGCGATGGCCAGACCAACCAGCCGAAAGCGCCTGACCCATCTTTCGGGACGCGGCGAAGCCCGCATGGTCGATGTCTCGGCCAAGACGCCGACCGAGCGCATCGCCATCGCCGAAGGCCGCGTCCGCATGCGGCCGAAAACGCTCGCTTTGGTGCGGCAGGGCAACGCCAAGAAGGGCGACGTGCTGGGAACCGCGCGGCTGGCCGGCATCATGGCCGCAAAACGCACCCATGAGCTCATTCCACTCTGCCATCCGCTTGCCTTGTCCAAGGTCGCAGTCGACATCGAGCCCGGCAAAGGCGCCGTCACCGTGCGCGCCACCGTCAAGGTCACCGGCCCGACCGGGGTCGAGATGGAGGCGCTGACGGCAGTCGCGGTCGCCTGCCTGACGATCTACGACATGGTCAAGGCGGTCGAGCGCGGCATGCGGATCGAAGGCATCCGGCTGATCGAAAAGCGCGGCGGCAAGTCCGGCACCTATCGAGCAAGGGGCTAGGCCATGGCCCTGCTGCCGGTCGCCGACGCCATTGAGCAGATCTTGGGGGGCGTCGAACCCTTGCCGGTCGAAAGTGTGACCTTGTCAGATGCGCTCGGCGGCGTGCTGGCGCAGGATCTCGTTGCGCAACGGACCCAGCCCCCGGCGGCGCTGTCGGCAATGGACGGCTACGCGGTGCGCGCCGACGACGTCGCCAAAGCCCCCGTAATGTTGGCGGTGATCGGCGAAGCCGCCGCCGGACATCCCTTTGCGACCGAAATCAAGGCCGGCCAATGCGCCCGCATCTTCACCGGCGGCGTGCTGCCGCGCGGCACCGACACGGTGGTCATTCAGGAGAATACCAGCCGCGACGGCGACCGCGTTACGATCAGTACCGCCGCCGCTCGCGGCCGCAATGTGCGGGCAGCCGGCATCGATTTCAAACAAGGCGAGGTGCTGCTCAGGAGCGGCCACCGCCTTACCGACCGCGACTTGATGCTGGCGGCCGGCATGAACTATCCATCGCTGAAGATTCACCGGCGACCGACGGTTGCCGTTCTCGGCACCGGCGATGAGCTGGTGCCGCCGGGCTCGTCGCCGAAAGACGGCGAGATCATCTATTCGAGCGGCTTTGCGCTGGCCGCCCTGATCCGCGCCGAGGGCGCGCATGTGATCGAGCTTGGCGTCGCCCGCGACAAAGTCGAAGACATCGTTGCCTGCATTCGCCGGGCGCGGGACGCCAAAGCCGACGTCCTGCTCACGACCGGCGGTGCGTCGGTCGGCGAGCACGATTTGGTGCAAAAGGCGCTGGCGGCGGAAGGGCTCGATCTGTCGTTCTGGAAAATCGCGATGCGGCCCGGCAAGCCGATGATGCACGGGCGGCTCGGCGCCATGCATGTGCTTGGCGTGCCGGGAAATCCGGTCTCGTCCTATGTCTGCACGTTTCTGTTCCTGCTGCCGCTGATTCGCCGGCTCGCTGGCCGCAGCGATCTCCATGCGCAGCCGCTTGTTGCGAACCTTGGCCGGGCGCTGCCGCAAAACGATGAGCGGGCCGAATATATGCGCGCAACATTGAGCAAGGATGCCGACGGCTGGATCGCAACGCCGTTTCCGAATCAGGATAGTTCCCTGATGGCCCCGCTGGCGAAAGCGGACTGCCTGGTGATTCGTGATGCCCACGCGGAAGCGGCCCCAGCCGGTTCACATTGCGTCATCCTTAAGCTCGCCCTGTAGCGGCCTTTCGATTTTTCGATTGCGAATTAAAGTATTGCGGAACACATACTGAACATATAGGGTCCGTTCATGATTTGTTTCTGAATCGGCTGTATGCCATCGGGGTGGCCAGCCGGCGACGGGGAGAAACAGATGCTAACCCGCAAGCAATTCGAACTTCTGCGCTTCATTCACGAGCGCCTGACCGAGGCCGGAGTTCCACCCTCCTTTGACGAGATGAAGGACGCGCTCGATTTGCGCTCCAAATCCGGCATTCACCGGCTCATTACGGCTCTGGAAGAGCGCGGCTTCATCCGCCGCCTGCCGAACCGGGCGCGGGCCATCGAAGTGATCAAGCTGCCGGATTCGGTCGCCCACGGGCTCGGCAGCGGCCGTTCGCGCGGTTTCGTCCCCAATGTGATCGAAGGCGACCTTGGCCGAGTCCGCAGCGTCGCCGATGACGACGGCGGCCGCCCGATTGCGGTGCCGGTGATGGGCCGGATTGCCGCCGGCACGCCGATCGAGGCGATCCAGACCCGCAGCCACACCATCAATATCCCGCCCGACCTGCTGTCGGCGGGTGAGCATTTTGCCCTCGAAGTGCGCGGCGATTCGATGATCGAGGCCGGCATCCTCGACGGCGATATCGCCCTGATCCGCCGCAGCGATGCCGCAGAGACCGGCGACATCGTGGTGGCCTTGATCGACGACGAGGAAGCCACCCTCAAGCGGTTCCGCCGCCGCGGTGCCTCGATCGCGCTCGAGCCCGCCAATACCGCCTATGAGGTGCGCATCCTGCCGCCCAATCGGGTGCGCATCCAGGGCAAGCTGGTCGGGCTGTTCCGGCGCTACTGATCGTCCGCCTCCAGTCCGCTTGCCGGCGGCGTTGCGTCGCGTGATCCCGGACGTTGCGGAGCCGGTCCCGCTTCACGGCGCGGCAGCTGCGACCACGGCCGCCGTTCGCCGGCGGGGCGGGCCGCGCTGATGTCAAAATCCTTGCCCTGAAGCCGTAACGCGAGCGCCCCGCGCTCACGCCAGACCGGGCGATCGATCAGTGTAGCCCGGCAGTCGCCCGGCTCACCGCTCGGCAACTGCCGCGCACTGATGACCACCGCCGCGCGGACGCAGTCCTCCGCGAAGGCGTCCGCCGCCAGCGCCATGGCGACGAGCCGCCCGTCGCGCAATGTCCCGACACATCCAGTCGCGTCGCAACGAACGCCGGCGCCGAGCGTCTTGTCGCCCGGCAGTCGCGCATCGGCGTCGGCCGCGAGCCATTGCTTCACCGCGAAGGTGTCGCGGCCGCTGTGCAGCAGGCTAAGGCGGCCGTCGGCGCCACGCAACGCCGCCGCCTGGCCGTCGCCGGCCACGTAAATATCCGGTTGCGGACTCAAGGCCACCCAGATCGCTGCCGCCGCGGCCAGGACGGCGCCGCTCCATCGCAGCGCTGTCCGCAACAAACATATGAGCAGCAAGCCGGCGGTCGCAAGCAATAGCGGCCCGGTGCCGAACGCGGCGACCCGGCCGACCGCGCCGGGCAGGCTCGTGACCCATACCGACACGACGATCATCCAGTCGATGCCGTGGCCCATCAGACGCCAGAACACATCGTCGAAGCCGAGCGGATAGGTCACCAGGCCGAGAATGCCCATCGGCATCACCCAGGCCGAGACCACCGGCATCGCCAGCAGATTGGCGAGGACGCCATAGGGTGCGAGGCGATGAAAATGGAATGCAACGTAAGGCGTGGTCGCAAGCCCGGCGACCAGCGACGCCAATATCAGGCCGACGATTTCGCGCGTCCCCCACAGCGCCGCACGCGTGGCGGCGGATGAATCGGCGTCGGCCCGCCACGGCAGTCCGTGCTGATAGGCGGCGATCAAAGCGAGGGTGGCTGCGAACGACATCTGAAAGCTGGGATGGATCACCGCCTGCGGCGCCCGCAGCAGCACCGCGAAAGCCGCAATCGTCAACGTGCGGAAGGTGAGCGCCGGGCGATCGAACATGACGCCGATCAGTACGATCGCGATCATGATGTAGGAGCGCTGGGTCGCGACTTCGGCGCCGGACAGCAACAGATAGAACGTCGCGGCAATCAGCGCCGCCACCGCAGCCCATTTCTTGATCGGAAAGCCGGTGGCGAGAGAGGGAATAAGCGCGAGCGAGGCGCGCAGGATGAAGAACACGATGCCGGCGACCACCGCCATGTGATAACCGGAGATCGACAGCACATGGCCGAGACTTGAAATATACATTGCGTCATTGACGGGTTGCGAAATCGCGTCGCGCTTGCCGGTGATCAGCGCCGAAGCAATGGAGCCGCGGTCGCCGGACAGGCTGGCGCGAATCCGGTCATCGATCGCTTCGCGCACGCCGTCGACGAAAGCGGCGTAGCGCAGCCAAAAGCCGGGCACCGTCTGTGGCGGCATGACCTTGATCTGGCCGAGCGCATAGCCGGACGCGCCGATATTCTGGAAAAACATATCGCGGGCAAAATCATAGCCGCCCGGCCTCAGCGGCTCGAGCGGCGGCGACAAATGCGCTTTCAACGACACGAATTCTCCGACCGCCGGCGCAGTGCCCTTGCGAACCGCGAGCCGCACGCGCTGCGGCACCTCGTTCAGCTGCCGCCCGTCAATATGCTCGACCCGGATAACGACGCGGTCGGTCTTTTCGCGCTCCTCGCGGATTTCCACGAAACCGGTGAGCTCGACCGCAGCGGGAAAACGCAAGATCGGATGCGCGATTGACGCGGTCTTCAGTGTCCCGGTGGCAAAACCCAAAGCGGCAGTCGCGACAGCGAGCGCGAGGGGAAAACCGACTGCCCGGTTGCGCCCAGCGATCACAATAGCGATGCCGAAGATACCCAGCCCGCCGGACGCCCCCGCCGCCGGCTCGTGGCTGGCGGTGAAATACAGCACCAGGCCAGTGCCGAATGCGACCGGCAGCCACGGCAACAGGCGGCCTGGAGCCGCTTCGGCGGCAAGAAGTGCCGTAAGTGCGTCACGAAGACGCTGCGCCGCCACGCTTGCGGGCAAAAACAGACCGGCCCGCCGCCGTGCGGCGTCGAAACCATCGGCCAAAGCACGGGCCCGCGCGCGAGCCCGTGCGGTAAAGTCGCCCGAGTTGCCGTCCTGCGCCATGGCGCCCTGCCCCGGGTGCCATGTTACCGAGCCAAAGCCGGTTCGCGCTAGCCGGTCGGCTTGGTCTTTGGAGCGTCTTTGGCCACGTCCTTCGCGAAGGTATCGCGCAGCCCGATGGTGCGATTGAACGCCGGCTTGCCGGGCGCCGACTCCTGGTCGCGGACGAAATAGCCTTGACGCTCGAATTGCACCGGTTCGGCCGTGTTGGCCTGGGCCAGCGCCGGCTCGATCCGCGCATCGCCGAGCACTTCGAGGGAATTTGGATTGAGATCCGCGGCGAAATTCTCGCCGCCCGCCGGATCCGGTTTTGTAAACAGTGGACTATAGAGCCGCACTTCGGCCGGCATGGCATCGGCCGCCGACAGCCAGTGCATCGTCGCCTTGACCTTGCGGCCGTCCGGCGCGTTGCCGCCTTTGGTGGCCGGATCGTAGCTGCAGCGCAGCTCGACGATGTCGCCGCTGGCGTTCTTCACCACCTCGCGGCAGGTAATGAAATAGGCATAGCGCAGACGCACTTCATTGCCGGGAGACAGCCGGAAGAACTTCTTCGGCGGGTTCTCCATGAAGTCGTCCTGCTCGATGAACAATTCGCGCGAGAACGTGATCTTGCGCGATCCGGCCGCCGGATCGTCCGGATGATTGACGGCGTCGAGCTGTTCGCTCTGCCCTTCCGGATAATTCTCGATCACGACCTTCAGCGGCCGCAGCACCGCCATGCGCCGCAGCGCGGTCTTGTTGAGCGCCTCGCGCACGGAAAATTCCAGCATGCCGACGTCGACCGTGCTGTTGGCCTTGGCGACGCCGATGCGCTTGACGAAATCGCGGATCGCCGAGGCCGGCACGCCGCGACGCCGCAACCCGGCGATGGTGGGCATGCGCGGATCGTCCCAACCCTTTACATGACCCTGCCGCACCAGTTCGGTGAGCACGCGCTTCGACAGCACGGTGTAGGTGAGGTTCAGCCGCGCGAATTCATATTGATGCGGCTTCGACGGCACCGGCAGGTTGTCGATCAGCCAGTCATAGAGCGGCCGGTGATCCTCGAATTCGAGCGTGCAGATCGAATGGGTGATGCCCTCGATCGCGTCGGATTGGCCATGGGCGAAATCGTAGCTCGGATAGATCGACCACTGCGTCCCGGTGCGTGGATGATGGGCGTGCAGGATGCGGTACAGCACCGGGTCGCGCAGGTTGATGTTGCCCGACGCCATGTCGATCTTGGCGCGCAGCACGCGGGCGCCGTTCGGAAATTCGCCGGCGCGCATGCGGCGGAACAAATCGAGATTTTCGTCGACGCTGCGATTGCGAAACGGGCTGTCCTGGCCGGCTTCGGTCAGGGTACCGCGCCTGAAGCGAATTTCGTCCTGCGACTGGTCGTCGACGTAGGCCTTGCCGGCACGGATCAGATGCTCGGCCCAGCCATACAGCGTCTCGAAATAGTCCGAGGCATGGAACAGGTTGGTCCACCGATAGCCGAGCCAGGTGACGTCGCGCTTGATGGCGTCGATATATTCCTGCTCTTCCTTGGTCGGATTGGTGTCGTCGAAGCGCAGATTGCAGGCGCCGCCGAACTCCGAGGCGATGCCGAAATTGAGCGCGATCGACTTGGCGTGGCCGATATGGAGGTAGCCGTTCGGCTCCGGCGGAAAGCGCGTGACCACCGTCTTGACGCGGCCGGCGGCGAGATCCTCGGCGACGATGTCGCGAATGAAATCGCGCGAGCCTGCGCCTGTCGTATCGGCGCCCGTTGTTTCGGTCGTAATTGTCATCCGCTCCGTCCGCTGTGAGCCGCCTATCTGCCAAGCTCCGACCGCAGGGGCAAGGCCACAAATCCCTCAAGCCCTGATGCGTTTTTTCGCAGCTATGCTACAGGAGCCGCGATGGCTAACTCCGTGGTCACCCGTTTTGCGCCCTCGCCGACCGGATTCCTCCATATCGGGGGCGCCCGCACCGCCCTGTTCAACTGGCTCTACGCGCGTGCCCGTCACGGCAAGATGCTGCTGCGGATCGAGGACACCGACCGCGAGCGCTCGACCGCCGCCGCCATCGCCGCGATCATTGACGGGCTGTCCTGGCTCGGCCTGACCTGGGACGGCGAGATCGTGTTCCAGCACACCCGTGCGGCGCGTCACCGCGAGGTCGTCGAGCAGCTTTTGGCTACCGGCAAGGCCTATCGCTGTTATGCCAGCGCCGAAGAACTGACTCAGATGCGCGAGGCCGCCCGGCGCGAAGGCCGGTCCAAGCTTTATGACGGCCGCTGGCGCGATCGCGCCGCGTCCGACGCGCCTGCCGGCGTCAAGCCGGTGATCCGGCTCCAGGCACCACTGACCGGCGAAACCGTGGTCGAGGATCAGGTGCAGGGCCGCGTGGTCTGGCAGAACAGCGACCTCGACGATCTGGTGCTGCTGCGTTCCGACGGCTCCCCGACCTATATGCTCGCCGTCGTGGTGGACGATCACGACATGAACATCACCCACATCATCCGCGGCGACGATCACCTCACCAACGGAGCGCGCCAGACCCAGATTTACGATGCGCTCGGCTGGAGCGTGCCGGTCATGGCTCATATTCCGCTGATCCATGGACCCGACGGCTCGAAATTGTCGAAACGCCATGGCGCGCTCGGCGTCGATGCCTATCGCGCCATGGGCTATCTGCCGGCCGCCATGCGCAACTATCTGGTGCGGCTCGGCTGGGCTCACGGCGACCAGGAGATCTTCTCCACCGAGGAAATGATCGCGGCCTTCGACCTGCCGCAGATCGGCCGCTCGGCGGCGCGGTTCGACTTTGCCAAGCTGGAGAGCCTGAACGCTCATTACATGCGGGCAACCCCGGACGCCGACCTGGTCGCGGCGATGGAGCAGATTCTGGGTTTCGTTGCCGGCGGCGGTGAACTGGCGTCAAAGATGACGCCGGCGCTGCGCGCCAAGCTGGTCGCCGCCATGCCGGGGCTGAAAGAGCGCGCCAAGACGCTGGTCGAGCTGTTTGAGGGTTCGCGCTTCATCTGGGCGAGCCGGCCGCTCGCGCTCGACGAGCCAGCCAAGGCCATGCTGACGGCCGAGGCCAGGGGGACATTGGCGGCGATCATCCCGCGGCTTGAGGCGGTTTCCGACTGGACGGCTGCCGCGACCGAGGCGGTTTTACGCTCTCACACCGAGACGGCCGGCATCAAGCTCGGCGCCGTGGCACAGCCGCTGCGTGCCGCGCTGACCGGGAAGGTGACGTCCCCGCCGATCTTCGACGTGCTTGCCGTGCTTGGAAAAGAGGAAAGCCTGGCCCGCCTTCGTGACCAGATCGCCTCTGAGCCGGCCCGGTCTTGACCCCCTGCTTTTTCCGAAGACATGCCTATATGGGCGGCAGATGCGACTTTCTTGCAGTGCAGCACTGAGCTAGACTGTTGATAGGGGCCTGATCCGCGCCGGTCGGTGCGGCTATAGCGTAATACTCCGCTCCCAATCCGAGGGTTCGACCATGGACGCCAAAACCAGCGCCAACGCCGCCAGCCAGGCCAAGACCGCATCTTTAACCGTCGGCAATAAGGGCTACGACTTCCCTATGTATGACGGGACAATTGGACCGTCGGTTGTGGATATCAGCAAGCTCTACAGCCAGTCCGGAGCGTTCACATACGACCCCGGGTTCACGTCGACCGCCAGCTGCGAATCCAAGATCACCTACATCGATGGCGACGAAGGCGTCCTGCTCTATCGTGGCTATCCGATCGAGCAACTGGCCGAGCACGGCGATTTCCTGGAGACCTGCTACCTGCTGCTGTACGGCGAATTGCCGACGGCGGCACAGAAATCCGATTTCGACTATCGCGTGACGCGCCACACGATGGTGCACGAGCAGATGAGCCGGTTCTTTCAGGGCTTCCGGCGCGACGCGCATCCGATGGCGGTGATGGTCGGCTCGGTCGGCGCGCTGTCGGCCTTCTATCACGACTCCACCGACATCTCCGATCCGTTCCAGCGCATGGTCGCGTCGCTGCGCATGATTGCGAAAGTGCCGACGCTCGCCGCGATGGCCTACAAATATTCGATCGGCCAACCGTTCGTCTATCCCAAGAACGAACTCGACTACGCCTCGAACTTCCTGCGCATGTGCTTTGCGGTGCCGGCAGAAGACTACAAGCCGAACCCGGTGCTGGCGCGCGCGATGGATCGCATCTTCATCCTGCACGCCGACCACGAACAGAACGCATCGACCTCGACGGTGCGGCTTGCCGGCTCGTCCGGCGCCAACCCGTTCGCCTGCATCGCGGCCGGCTGCGCCTGCCTGTGGGGCCCGGCGCATGGCGGCGCCAATGAAGCCGCGCTCAACATGTTGCGCGAGATCGGCCGCCCCGAGCGCATTCCGGAATTCGTCAAGCGCGCCAAGGACAAGAATGATTCATTCCGTCTGATGGGCTTCGGCCACCGGGTCTATAAGAATTACGACCCGCGCGCCAAGATCATGCAGAAGACCTGCCATGAGGTTCTCACCGAGCTCGGCATCAAGGACGATCCGCTGCTCGACGTTGCCATGGAGCTCGAAAAGATCGCGCTGCACGACGAATATTTCATCGAGAAGAAGCTCTATCCCAATATCGACTTCTACTCAGGCATCACGCTGAAGGCGATGGGCTTCCCGACCACGATGTTCACCGTGCTGTTCGCGGTGGCGCGAACCGTCGGCTGGATCGCGCAATGGAAGGAAATGATCGAGGATCCGCAGCAAAAGATCGGCCGCCCGCGGCAACTCTATACCGGCGCGGTCAGACGCGACTACGATCCGATTTCGCGGCGGAAATAATCACGCCGCGAGCCGGCGCTTCGCCTGCGCCATGACGATATCGGCTGCGCGCTCGCTTGGAGTGGCGCGGCCGATCTCCATGATCTCATCGAGTCGCCCGAATGCGTCGATCTGGCGTTGGCGCGACGGCGAATCCTTCAGCAAATCGAGCGCCGCTTTGGCCAGTTTCGCCGGCGTTGCGTTATATTGCAGGAACGTGGGCACGATGGTTTCGCCCAGCACCAGATTGGCGAGGATGACCGAAGACAAATCGATCGCGGCCAGGGCGACCAGCCCTTCGAAATGGCCGATGCGATAGGCCGCAACCATCGGCACTCCGGCGAGTGCGAGTTCGAGCGTACTGGTGCCGGATTTGACGACCGCAAGCCGCGCGATCCGAAACGCCGCATCCTTCTCGGCCGGATCGCTGACAATGCGCACCGGCACCCGCCAGGCCGCCACCGCTTGCGCAAGCCTGCCGGCATGAGCCGGCACTGTGGGCAACACGAATTCGACCGACGGGTCTGACCGCGCAATCAGCGCGGCGGTCTGCTCGAAAATCGGCAGCATGCGCGTGAGTTCACCCGATCTGCTGCCCGGCATCAGCAGCACCACCTCGGGCGGCGTTTGACGCCGCTCCGCTTCCTCGGCATTGGGCCGCAGCGCATCCACCCGCTCGCTCAGCGGGTGACCGACATAAGTGCATGGCGGACCGCCGAGCCGAGCCATCGCCGCCGGCTCGAATGGCAGCAGCGCCATCACATGGTCGATGTAACGGCGCATGGCGCGGGCGCGCCACGGCCGCCATGCCCACACCGAGGGCGAGACATAATCGACGATCGGGATGTCCGGAGCGCGCCGCCGCACGATTTTCGCGACCCGATGCGTGAATTCTGGGCTGTCGATGATGACGAGCACATCCGGCCGCGCGGCGACGGCGCGGGCCGCAGTGTCGCGGATCAGGCGCCAATAGTGACCAAGACGCGACAGAATACCGGCGAAGCCGATGACGGCGGTAGGCTCGAGCGGGAAAAAGCACTCAAGCCCTCCCGCCCGCATATGGTCGCCGCCGACACCGGAAAACCGCACCCGGCCGCCGGTTTCAGCGGTCAGCGCGCGCATCAGCGCAGCGCCGAGGCGGTCGCCGGATTCTTCCCCTGCGACCAGGAACACCTGGAGAGCCGCCTGGTGCTGGCTCATCGAGCCTCGATCCCGATGATGAAAATGCCGGCCTGTTGGGCCGCCATGATGGTAGCGGCCGGCTCGGCCATGATGGTTTCGCCTGCGGCGACCGCAATACCGGCAAGACCCGCAGCAGCGACGCCCTCGACGGTCTTTGGCCCAATGGCCGGAAGATCGAAGCGCCGATCCTGCTCCGGTTTCGGCGCCTTGACGATCACGCCGCGCCCCTTTGGCGCATGCAGCCGCCCGCGCCGCCGCAGATCCGCGACCCGCGCCAGCATCTCGTCCGTGCCCTCAATGCCCTCGATGGCGATGACGTGGCCGTTGGTGACGACAACCGCCTGCCCGACGTCAAAAGGCCCCATGGCCTTGAGCACGCCGAGACCGCGTTCGATGTCGGCAAGCTCGGTTGGCGACGGCGCAAGCTTTGTCAGATCGCCCTTCGGCACCGAGATCTGAGGCGCGACTTCGTGCGCCCCGACCAGGCGAAATCCATTTTTTTCGAGAATACTGCCGAGATTTTTCAGCAGATGATCGTCGCCGCCGCGAAAGCTCGAAACGATGGTCGGCAGCATCATCAGCATGCCAAAATCGAGCCGGATTTTCGACAGCGGCGGACGCGTGAGCGAACCGATGAACACGACGTCGCGGCAGTCGGCCTCGCGCATCATTGACATCAATCCGCCGCCCTGCCCGAGCTTGACCCAGCGATGCGCGTAGCCCGCAACGCGCGCCGTATCGGCAACCCCTTCGACGGCAAACAGCACGACGCGCCGTCCGGCGCCAATGACGGCATCCGCGACCGCGAACGGCATCGACCCGCCGCAACAGATGATTGCCAGCGGTCCCCGGCCGTGATTGTCGTCTGCGTCCATGCGGCCCTGTGTCTAGCCGGTCTATTCGTCGTCGTCGCCGCCGGCGCGCGGAGTCGTCAGGCGGCGCGATTTTCCGGCGCGAATGAAGTCGACCAAACGCATGACTTGCGCATCGTCCGCATAGCTTTGCGCAACGGCGGCGACCCGTTCGGCCAGCGTACCGGCCCCGAAAAACAGGCTTTTGTAGGCTTTATGGATTTTCAGAATGTCCGGCGTCGAGAAGCCGCGCCGTTTCAGCCCGACACGGTTCAGGCCGGCGAGCCGGCCGCGGTGTCCGACCACGGCGGCATACGGGATGACGTCGAACGCTACCCCCGTCATTCCGCCGATGATCGACTGTTCGCCGATCCGGACAAACTGGTGCACCGCGCACAATCCGCCGAGAAACACGTGATCGCCGACCTCGCAAAAGCCGCCGAGCGTCGCATTATTGGCGAAAATCACGTGATTGCCGATAACGCAATCGTGCGCGACATGCGCCCCGACCATCATAAAGCAATGGTCGCCGATTGTGGTCGCGCCGCGGCCTTTGTCGGTGCCGATATTCATCGTGACGTGTTCGCGGATATCGCAGTCGGCGCCGATATTCAACGCGGTGTCTTCGCCATGATAGTGCACCGACTGCGGTGGCGTGCCGAGCGAAGCGAATGCGGAAATCGACGTGCGCGGCCCGATCGTCGTGCGCCCGGCAATGTGGACGTGAGGGCCGAGCCGGCAATCGTCGCCGATCGTCACCTGCGGGCCGACAACAGAATAGGGACCGATCGTGACGTTGTGGCCGGTGTGCGCGCCGCGTTCGATGCGCGCGGTGGGATCGATGCTCGTCATCCCGAAATCACCGATCACCCATCATCGCGCTCAGCATCGCCTCGGCGACCAGATCGCCATTGACCTTGGCTTCGCCGCGATACCACCACATATTGCGGCGCCGCTTGTGCAGCGTCATGTGATATTCGACGGTGTCTCCCGGGATCACCGGCCTGCGGAATTTCGCGCCGTCAATCGTCATGAAATAAACGTAAGGCGGCGAGTCATCGCTGCGGGACAGCACGCAAAGCACGCCGGCGGTCTGCGCCATGCCTTCAAGCAAGAGCACGCCGGGAAAGATCGGATTGGCCGGGAAATGGCCTTGGAACTGCGGCTCATTGGCGGTCACGTTTTTGATGCCAATGCCGAATTCTTCGCCGCGAATATTCACGACCCGATCAACCATCAGAAACGGATAGCGATGCGGCAGCATCTTGAGGATGCCGGCGATGCTGACCGCCTCGACTTGGGTGACCGCATCGCTCATGGCGTGATCTCTGTTGCTGCCACGTTACCTCTGCACATGACGAGGCGACCGCGCAACGGCCGCGCCTGCGATCAGCGCTCCGTCGTCAAAGGTGAGAATGCCGCCGCCCACGCTTTGGCCAGATATTACCGCATCTTCATCGGGCGCCGACACTATGACACAGTGGCGCCCGATCATCACGTTGGCGGCGACGCTGACTTGATTGCCAATCTTGCTGGCTTCTCCGATGACCGTGTCGCGGTAGCCGCCGCGGTCGATGGTTACATTGGCGCCGATTTCGGCGCCGTCCTGAATAATGACCCGGCCGAGTTGCGGGGCCTGTTGGGGCTTGTCACGCCCCGAAGCATCGCCAAAACCGCCCTCGCCGACGCGGCTGCCGGCGCGAATGATGACGCGATCGCCGATCAAGGCGTTCGTTACCGAGACACCGGAACCGATCATGCAATCGCGGCCGATCCGTACGTCCGGCCCGATAACCGCCATTGGCCCGACAAATGTGCCGGTACCGATTTCCGCGCGCGGGCCCAGGATCGCCGCGGGATCGATGGTCACACCCGACTCCAGTCGAGCCGTGGAATGAACAAGGGCATTCGGCGCGATGCCATGCATGTCAAAAAGCGACGACGGCCGCAATGCATCGGGAAAAAGCGCGGCGGCAGCCTTGACGAAGGCGCCGTAGGGATCGTCGACGACCAACGCCAAAATGCCGGGCGGTACCTGCTTCGCGAGCCCTTCGCTCACCAAACAGACCCCGGCCTGGCTGGTCCGCAGCGCCGCGGCCCCGCTGGCAGCATCAAGGAACGTCAAGTCCTGGGGCCCCGCGCGCTCGAGTGGCGCGATATCGAAAATGCGAATTTCGGACGCCAGCTTCGCATCGTGCCGGGCGCCCGTCAGTTCCGCAATCTGCTCGATCGTAAGGCCGCGGCCGCGCTTGAAAAAGACCGGCTCGCTCATGCCGCTCCGTCCGTATGCCGCCGCGAATGCGCGATTAGAAGGTTGTCCCGCCGCTAAACCGGAAAAACTGCGTTCGATCGTAGGGCTGCTTGAGGAACGGCAAGGCAAAATCGAACCGGATCGGTCCGAGCGGAGAATCCCAGAGCAGACCGATGCCGGCGGCCGCCCGCACCGGCATACCGTTATTGGACCCGCCAAGCACCATCGTCTGATTCATCCAATGCGTTGGGCCTTGATAGTCCCACAACGAGCCGGCGTCGACAAAGCCGGCGAGTTTCATGCCGATTTCCTTGGGCAGGAAGTAAAGCGGGGTTTGAACCTCTGCGGTGGCGCCCCAATACATCGAGCCGCCCAGCGGATCATTAAAGGTGCCGGGCGTCTGATCGCGCGGCCCGATGCCGCCGGTGGCAAAGCCGCGCACCAGGTTTCCACCCATCTGGAAATGATCCAGCATGCGCAATTGCTCGCCACCCCACGCCGTAATATGACCGGCCTGCACGCGCAGCAGGCCGACGACGTCGGGCATTATTTCGGCATATTGGCGGGCATCAATGGTAGTGCGGATAAAGTTGACGTCACCGCCGACGCCGGCAAAGTCCTGACGCAATTCCACGAAGCTGCCCGTGGTCGGGTTCTTGTTGTTGTCGAGCGTGTTGTAGCTCAGCGTGTAGCCAACCGAGGACACGATGACGGGACCGGCCGCGAGTTCCTTGCGGGCGGCAAGCGACGCCTCGCCGTCGGCATAACAGGTTTGCGTGAACGGCAAGCCGGTCGATGGATCGATCCAACCGGGAATGCTGGTCGGATAGGTGCCGTTGGCGCTATTCGGATTGATGTTGTTACAGTTATTCAAATAATACGGCAGCGTGATTTCCTGCTGATAAATCGAGTAGCGCGGCGAAAACGTCAATTCCTCGTTGAGCGGGAAACTGAGCCGCAGGTTCGTGCCGACCGTCTTGGTGCTGTACGAAACGAAGTCGGACGCCAGCGATTCCTTCCAATACAAATCGATTCCCGCACCGATCCGGTATCCAAGGAAATACGGATCGGCGAAACTGAGTTCGACACCTCGCGCATATTGCCCGTAACTCACGGCCGCCTTGGCATATTGCCCGCGACCGAGCAGATTCGTTTCGGTGACACTGACCTCGCTCAGCCAGCCCTCCGCCGTCGAATAACCCCCGGCAACGGAAAAATTACCGGTCGACTTCTCTTCCACATCGACGTTGACGACGACGCGATCCGGCGCCGAGCCCGGCTCATTCGTAAGCTTGACCTTCTTGAAATAATTTAGGTTGTTCAGGCGGCGTTCGGCACGGTCGACCAGCGCGCGGTTGTAGGCGTCGCCTTCACCGATATCGAATTCGCGCCGGATCACGTAGTCGCGCGTCCGCGTGTTGCCGCGAATATTGATGCGCTCGATGTAGACCCGTTGGCCTTCCTCGACGGTGAAAGCGAGATTGATGGTCCTGGCCTGAACGTTGCGCTCGGCGCTCGGATGAACCGTGGCGAACGCGTAACCGCGCTTGGCCGCTTCGATCGTCATGCCCTCGATGGTCTTATCGACCATGTCGGCATTGTAAACCTCCCCCGGCTTGAATCTCACCTGAGCGCGGAGGCTTTGCGGGTCAATTGCACGAACATTCGACCGCACGTCGACCGTGCCAACGCGATACTGGCTGCCCTCATCGATCGTGAAGGTGACGATGAATCCCTTGCGTGACGGATCGTATTCACCGACAGCCGAGAGGATGCGAACGTCGGCATAGCCGTGCTTGAGGTAGAAGCGGCGCAACAGATCGCGATCCGATTCGAGCCGGTCAGGATCGTAAATGTCGGTGGTTTGCAAAAAACTCAACCAGTTGCTGGCCGAAGTCTTGATGATGTCCTTCAGGCGGTAGGACGAGTAAGCCTTGTTGCCGACGAAATTGATCGAATTGATTCCGGTCTTGTTGCCTTCCCGCACCTCGAAGACGAGGTTGACGCGGTTATTGGGCAATTCGATGATTTTCGGCTCAACCGCCACGTCAAACCGGCCGCTGCGATGATAAATCTCGACGATGCGCTGGACGTCCGCCTGCACCGTCGCCCGTGACAGGGTGCCGCGGGGCTTCGATTGGATTTCGGCGTTGAGTTGATCGTCCTTGGTCTTTTTGTTGCCCTCGAAAGCGATCTGGTTGATGACCGGAGCCTCGACGACAGTGACCAGGATGCGGCCACCGGGGCGGCTGATCCGTACGTCCTGGAACAGGCCGGTCGCGATCAGAGCCTTGAGGCCCTCGTCGATGCGGGCGGCGTCGAGTTCGCCACGCGGCCCGGGCTTGAAATAGGAACGGATGGTTTCGGATTCGACGCGCCGATTGCCTTCGACGGCGATCGATTGAGCGCTCTGCGCAGCGGCGACGTCACGCGCCGCAATATCGAGAATTGCCGAACAGACAAGCACGCCGCCGAGGACGACGCCGCTGAAAGCCAGCCCCCGCACTAACCGAGCACAAATCCCCATGCGTAACGCGCCCTTTGAATCCTTACGGCCGTCCCCGCCTCGGAATCGACCGACTGTCGGGCAGCTTTCGCCAGTTTTTTACAGCGTTTTGATGGCGCTGCAAACGTTCTTCCCCAGTAACTTCCCTTTTAACCTCAGAAAGTTACCCACAAACCACGGTTACGACGTGGCGAGATGCAGAATGTCATTAAAGGTTGCAAAAATCATCAACATGACGACGATCGCAAGCCCGATCCGGAAGCCAACCTCTTGCGCGCGATCCGATAGTGGCCGACCACGAATCGCTTCGATCAGATAGAACAAAAGGTGACCGCCGTCGAGCAACGGGATCGGAAACAGATTCAGCAGTCCGATCGATACGGACAGGACCGCCGCAAGGTGAAGCAGCGGGGCGAAGCCGGCGCTCGCCACCTGCCCTGAGACCTGCGCGATGCGGATCGGGCCGCCGAGCTGATCGGCGCCTTCGCGCCCGGCAAAGATGCCGCCAATATAGGACAGTGTCCGGTCGACCACGAACCAGGTCTCCTGGACACCGAGCCAAACCGCGTTGAGCGGTCCGACGTGCTCGACCTTGATGTCGCCTGGCGCCATCGAGCGGCTAATGCCGAGCACGCCCAGGCGATGCGCATTGCCGAACGCGTCCTTGACCTCTTTCAGTGCGGGAACTGCCTTGAGGGTCTGGTGGATGCCGCCGCGCTCGATTTCGATCGACAACGTGTCGCCGGCGCTGACGCTGACGATCCGCTGCATGTCGGAGAAGCTCTCGACCAGGGTGCCGTTGATCGCGAGCACGGTGTCGCCGGGCTCGAAGCCGGCCGCGGCGGCGGCGCTGTCGGGTTGGACGGTGTCGACCCGCGCGCTGGTGGTTTGCTTGCCGACGACCATGAAGATCGCTGCAAAAATGACGATCGCGAGAATAAAATTGGCGATTGGTCCCGCCGCGACCACCGCCGCCCGTGCCCCGACGCCCTTGTGAATGAAGGCTTCCTTCTTCTCCGCCTCGCTCATGGCCGCGACCGCGGCGAGATCGGGGGTGCTGGCAGCGCTTTCGTCGCCGAGGAATTTGACATAGCCGCCGAGCGGGATGGCAGACAATTTCCAACGGGTGCCGCGACGGTCGTTAAAGCCGAAAAGCTCGGGGCCAAAGCCGATAGAGAACACCAGAACACGGATCCCGCACAGGCGCGCGATCAGGAAATGTCCGAGTTCGTGGAAAAATACGACGAGGGTGAGCACGAACAGGAACGGGACAATGTAGCCGACGATCCCGCCACCGAGGGCGTGAAGCCCGCCCAACACGTTAGACATCATCCAAGAGCTCCGTCCCGAGCCGCAAGACGCGGCTCGCAGGGTTAACTAATGCGCCTTTTCGGCAATTTCCGGCAAGAGGTCCCGCGCCAAACTCCTGGAAACATGGTCAATGGCGATGGCCGCCTCGATTGTCTCCGGTTCGCCCATCAGGTTGTGGCGCTGTGCCTGTTGCAAGGTCGCCTCGACTAACACCTGAATTCCGGCAAAACCGAGCCGCCCGGCGATAAATTCGCCGACCGCGACCTCGTTGGCGGCATTGAGGACGGTTGGAGCCGCCCCGCCCGCCTCCAGGGCCTGGCGGGCCAGCGCCAGCGCCGGAAACCGCGCGAGATCCGGCTCTTCGAAGGTCAGCGACGCGAGCTTGGCCAGATCGAGCCTCGGTGTCGGGGCGCTCATGCGGTGTGGCCAGGCGAGGCAATGCGCGATCGGAATGCGCATGTCCGGGGCGCCGAGTTGGGCGACCACCGAACCGTCACGGAACTCGACCAGGCCGTGGACAACCGACTGCGGATGCACCAGCACGTCGATTTCCTCAGGCTTGAGCGCAAACAGGTGATGCGCCTCGATCAGCTCGAGACCCTTGTTCATCATGGTCGCGGAATCGATGGTGACCTTGGGACCCATCGACCAGTTTGGATGGCGCAGCGCCTGCTCGGGGGTCGCGGCATTGATGGCCTCACGCGACCAAGTGCGGAACGGGCCGCCCGAAGCGGTGAGAATGACGCGCCGGACATCGTTGCGCGCACCGGCGGACATCGCCTGAAACAGAGCATTGTGCTCGGAATCGACCGGCAGCACCGTGGCGCCGGTCGCCGCGGCGCGCCGCATGAAAATATTTCCGGCACAGACCAGACATTCCTTATTGGCGAGCGCAACGGTCGCGCCGCGCTCGATCGCAGCCAGGGTCGGCTTCAAACCGGTGGCGCCGGCAATGGCCGCCATCACCCAGTCCGCCGGATAGGATGCAGCCTCGATCAGGGCCGCGGGTCCGGCCGCCGCTTCGATGCCTGATCCGGCCAACGCAGACTTGAGCTCCGCATAGGCGGCCGGATCGGCGACGACGGCAAGCCGCGCATTGAATTCGCGCGCCAGCTTGGCGAGCGCGGCGGCATTGCGGCTGGCGCTCAACGCTTCGACGCGAAAGCGTTGCCGATCGCGCCGCAACAGGTCGATCGTGCTGCTGCCGATCGAACCGGTCGCGCCGAGGATCGTCACGCTGCGCTCGGCCGGCGCCGCGACATTGTGCGGTCGCGCAAGATTGGCGGTCATGCGATCACCATAGCAGCAATCCCGCCGCGGGCTCGGCGAAACCGCTGCGCAACACGCCGAACAGCGCGGCGCAAACCGCCGCCGCCCAGAATCCGTCGAGCCGGTCCATCACGCCGCCATGGCCGGGGATCAGTTGGCTGGTGTCCTTTGTTCCAAAGCGGCGCTTGAATGCGGACTCAAGCAGGTCTCCAAGCTGCGACATGATCGACAGCGCAACTGCGACGGCGATGAGCGTCGTCAGGCGCGCCTGCGGAACAAAACGGGCGCCGAGCGCGACCACAATGGCCGCGCCGACCACGCCGGCAGCTGCGCCGGACCAGGTCTTGGCCGGACTGACCGACGGCGCTAGCTTGGGTCCGCCGATCGCGCGGCCGGCGAAATAGCCGAGCACGTCAGTGGTCCAGACGATCGCGAATAAGAGAAATAGCGCTTCGGCGCCGATCATTCCGTCACCGCGCAACAGCAGCGGCGCCATCAGCATCAGCCCGGCATAAATCACGCCGCCAGCGGCCCAGCCGCGCTGTTGCGGCAGTGCCGATAAAGCCGCCGCGATTGCACCGATCGCGATCACCGACAGCGCCGCGAGTGGGCGCCCGAGCATTGCACATGGCGCGCTGACCACGATCGCCACGACGCCAGCCGCAAGCGCGACGCGATTTGCCGCCGCGACCAGCCCCATCCATTCCCACAAGATGGCGAGGGCGGCCGCGGTCCAGAACAGGGCAAACGGCCAGCCGCCGACATAGGCGACGACGATGGCGACGGGCGCGAGAATCGCCGCCGACAGAATTCGCGTCAGCAGGACATTCGATCCGCTGGGTGCCGTCCCGGCCACCGATCAGGATCCGGTCTGCGCGACCAGCCCGCCGAAACGGCGCTCGCGGCGGCGGAATTCGAGGATGACGGCTTCGAGCGCCGCGCGATCGAAGTCGGGCCAATAGGCCTGAACGAACACAAGCTCGCTATAGGCCGCCTGCCAGAGCAGAAAATTCGACAGCCGCTGCTCGCCGCTGGTGCGAATGATGAGATCGGGATCCGGCACGTCGGGTGCGTCGAGGAACCGCCCGACGCTCTCGACATCGATCCTCGATGGCGAAAGCTCTCCGCGCGAGACCGCCTCGGCCATTCGCCGCATGGCGCGTGCCATTTCCTGCCGCGCGCCATAATTGAACGCGACGATCAGCGTCAGGCCGGTATTGCCGCGGGTGAGTTCCTCGGCTTCGAGCAGCAGCCGGCCGATATCGGGACTGAGCCCGTCGCGATCGCCGATGATGCGCACGCGCACGTTGTTCTGGTGCAGTTCGGCGAGGTCGTTGCGCACGAAGCGGCGCAGCAGTCCCATCAGTTCGCTGACTTCCGCGACCGGGCGTGACCAGTTTTCCGAGCTGAACGAGAAAATCGTCAGGAACCGGATGCCGAGGTCGCCCGCCGCGCGCACGGTGCGGCGGAGCGCCTCGACGCCGCGCCGGTGGCCTTCGGCGCGCGGCAAGCCGCGCGCCGCCGCCCAGCGCCCATTGCCGTCCATGATGATCGCGACATGCACAGGCGCATCGGAGGACGGTT
>Ga0265313_10001121_pt1 | contig 25609 bp, 21 predicted proteins | sample 4123metaG_FD_203122 | JGI IMG/M metagenome (GOLD analysis project Ga0265313, IMG submission 203122) | Rhizosphere microbial communities from Carex aquatilis grown in University of Washington, Seatle, WA, United States - 4-1-23 metaG | ecosystem: Host-associated > Plants > Roots > Rhizosphere >...
CCCTTGTAGTCGCCGCGATTGTAGAGCCAGAGCATGATCAGGACGCCGATCGAGAGTGCGCCGCGGTAGCAGTTCGCAAAGAACCACACGCCATACATGGTCGAGAACCAGTGATATTCGAGGCTCTTCACCCAGTAGATCGCGGCAAATGTCAGCGAAAGCGCGGTCAGCGGGATGCCGAGCGCGGACGTGACGCGATTCATGCGCGTCCACTTCGGATCGCCGTCGGAGTCCTGCGAGAAGGAGGCCTTGCGCAGGCGGGCCGAGAGCCAGATCCAAATCGTGAAAAAGAGCGCCGTCATCACGATGAAGGCTTTCAGGTTCAGGAACGCCGATTTTTTCGCGTAAAGAACGTCGGTGCCGACCGTGCCGTGACCGTGGACCGCGTGAGCCGGGTTCATCCACGGCCAGATGAGATCGGACTGGTAAAACAGGGTCGCGAGCACGAGCGGCAGGAAGAGCAGCGCGAGCCACTTGAAGGCGGCGAGCGCGTGCTCGAGCTGGCGGCGGATCACCACGGACCACGAGGCGTCGAAGATGTGGTGAATCAGCACCATCAACAGCAGGCCGATCGCGATCGCAGTCCAGTAGGTGAGGCCGACAAGCCAGGAAAACGCCACCCTCTGCGCGCCGGAAATGAAAATGCCGATCACCGTGAGGGCGATGCCGGCGAGACCGATCCGCAGCGCCTTCGCGGCCTCGGGGGCGGTGGACTCGGCGGGAAGCGCCGCGGGAGCGTGGGCAGCGGTGGTGCTCATGGGAGGCCGAGGGATTTTTTGGCGGCGGCGTCAGCGACGTCGGCAGCCATGCCGGTTTGCGCGCGCTGGAGGGCGCGGACGTAGAGGATCACGGCCCAGCGGTCCGCGGGCAGGAGTTTGTCGGCATAAGGGAGCATGTTGCCCTTGCCGCGGGTGATCGTGTTGAAAATTTCGCCCTCGGCCATGTCGCGGAGCCGCGGGTCGTGGTAGGTGGGCGTCGCGCCCATGCCGTATTGTTTCGTGATGCCGTTGCCGTCGCCGACGGCGCCGTGGCAGGGCTGGCAGTAAATCGAATAACGGTCGCGACCGCGCGCGATGAGCTTCGCATCGACGGTGAGTGCGGACGGGAAGCCGCGGAGCCAGCCGCCGTCGGGCGACTTGCCTTCGTAAAGCGCATCGTCGTTGCGCAGCGGGTCACGTGAGATGGCGTGCGCGGGGATCGGGCGGTCAGCGCGGCCGTCGGCGAAAAACTTGCTCTCGGACTGCGGCTTGTATTTCGGCTGGCGTTTCATACCGGGGAACGCCCACTCGGGAAACACGTCCATCGGCGGCGAGGTGAAGCGCGAGCCGCGGAGCCCGAGGATGGACACCGTGAGAACGACGAGGAATGCGGTGACGAGATAGACGTTGCGCATGGCTCAGGCCTCGAGGTCGGAGATGTCCTTGCCGCCGGCTTTTTCGAGCAGGGCCTTCGTGTTGGCGGCGTGGAAACGCGGATCGCGCGCTTCGATGACGATGAAGAAGGTGTCGTCCATGCCGCGCTTGATTTTCGGATACTTCAGCACGGGATGGTAGTGCATCGGCAGGCCGTTCACGAGGAACATGCCGATCAGCGTCGCGAAGGCGGTGAACAGAATCGTGAGCTCGTAGGAAACCGGGAAGGCGAACATCGGGCTGAAGAACGGTTTGCCGCCGACGACCACCGGGTAGTCGTAGGCGTCCGTCCACCAGATCATCGTCATGCCGGTGGCGAAGCCCGTGATGCCGCCGGCGAGCGAAATGCGCGGGACGATGGAGCGTTTCAAGCCCATCGCCTTGTCGATGCCGTGAAGCGGACACGGCGAGATCACGTCCCAGTTCTTGTAGCCGGCATCGCGCACCTGCTCCGCCGCATGATAGACCGCGACGGGGGTCTCGAAGGTGGCGATCAAGCCGTGAGATTGTGCAGCCATGGGCAAGAGGTCGGGTTGATTCACTCAGTGCTGGTCGTGGCCCGCGTGGACGTCGGCTTGCGGCGTGACGGCCTTGAGCTCGGCCATCGGCATGATCGGAAGGAAACGGATGAACAGCAGGAACAGCGTCGAAAAGACGCCGAACGTCCCGAAGAACGTGAAGATTTCCACGATCGACGGCGAGTAGTAGCCCCAGCTCGACGGCAGGAAGTCGCGGGCGAGCGAGGTCACGATGATGACGAAGCGCTCGAACCACATGCCGACGTTGACGAAAATCGAAAGCACCCAGACGAGCGCGGTGTTCCGGCGGACGCGCCTCGACCAGAAGAACTGGGGCGTGATCACGTTGCACGAAATCATGATCCAGTAAGCCCACGCGTAGTTGCCGAACGCGCGGTTGATAAACGTGAAGCCTTCATACGGGTTCGCGCTATACCACGCGATGAAGAACTCCATCGCGTAAGCGTAACCGACGATCGTGCCGGTCGCGAGGGTGATCTTGCACATGCAGTCGATGTGATACTGCGTGATCAGGTCCTCGAGTTTGTAGATCGCGCGCAGCGGCAGCATGAGCGTGAGCACCATGCCGAAGCCGGAGAAGATCGCGCCGGCGACGAAATAGGGCGGGAAGATCGTCGTGTGCCAGCCCGGCAGCAGCGAAACGGCGAAGTCGAACGACACGATCGTGTGCACCGAAAGCACCAGCGGTGTCGAGATGCCGGCAAGAATCAGGTAGGCCATCTCGTAATTGCTCCAGTGGCGGCTCGAGCCACGCCAGCCCATCGCAAACAGGCCGTAGAGGAACGAGCGGAGCTTGTGGCCCGCGGCCTCGAAACGATCGCGCAGGACCGCGAGGTCCGGGATCATGCCCATATACCAGTAGAGCACCGAGACCGTGCCGTAGGTCGAGACGGCGAACACGTCCCATTCGAGCGGCGAACGGAAGTTTTGCCAGATCCAGTTTGAGTTCGGGATCGGGAAAAGATACCACGCATACCAGACGCGACCGACGTGGAAGACCGGGAAGATCGCCGCGCAAACCACCGCGAAGATCGTCATGGCCTCCGCCGCGCGATTGATCGACGTGCGCCATTTCTGGCGCAGCAGGCAGAGGATCGCCGAGATCAGTGTGCCGGCGTGGCCGATACCGATCCAGAAGACGAAGTTGACGATGTCCCATGCCCAATTGACCGGATTCGCATGGCCCCAGACGCCGACGCCCGTCGAGACGAGGTAGGTCAGGCCGGCGACGGTGAATGACGCGATGAAGCACGCGACAATGAAGCAAACCCACCACCACGCGGGCGTCTTGCCCTCGATGATGCCGCAAATCTTGTCAGTGATCCACGAGAAGCCGCGGTTGTTCTCGACGAGGACGGCGCGTGGCAGGACCGCGGGCTGGACCTCGCGGAGAATCGCCGGCGTGGCGAGGGCATGTTCAGCGTGCGACATCAGCTAAGTCCTCCGAAACGTTTGAGCGCATCGACGGCGCCGTGGCCTTCGGGCTTGGCGGGCTCCCCTGCCCCGTGGCCGCCGGGATGATTTTTTTTGTTGTATTCGATGCGGCTGAGCGGGAGCACGGCGTAGTCGGGCATGCGCGGGTTCGGGTTGCGCAACTTGCCGAGATAGGTCGTGCGCGGGCGCGTGTTAAGATAGCCGAGGAGTTGGTAGTCCTGCGGCAAGGCCTTCGCCTTCGACACGGCGCTCTCGGGATCGAGGATGTTGCCGAACACGATCGCCTCGACCGGGCACACCTGCTGGCACGCGGTCCTGATCGTGCCGTCGGGAACGATGATGTCCTCGGGATGGCCGGCCTGCGCCATTTTCACCTTGTGCTGGATCTTGCCGTTCTCGACGCGCTGGACGCAGTAGGTGCACTTTTCCATCACGCCGCGCATGCGCACGGTGACCTCGGGATTCTTCACCATCTTGACGAGTTCCGGCATGCCCTGCGGGCCAACCGGGCCGAGATAAAGGCTGTCGAGCTGGCGCTGGTTCCAGTCGAAGAAATTAAAGCGGCGAACCTTGTAGGGACAGTTGTTCGCGCAATAGCGGGTGCCGATGCAGCGGTTGTAGGCCATCGCGTTGATGCCTTCGTCGTCGTGGACGGTCGCGTTGACCGGGCAAACGGTTTCGCACGGCGCGAGTTCGCAATGCACGCACGTCACCGGCTGGAGCGAAACCTGCGGATCCTCGGGGAGCGTGGCGTTGCCTGCACCGCCAAATGCCGCGGCGTCGGCATTGCCGTCGGAATAGTAGCGGTCGATCCGAATCCACTGCATCTCGCGGCCGCGGAGCACCTGATCCTTGCCGACGATCGGGACGTTGTTCTCCGCCTGGCAGGCGACGACGCAGGCGTTGCAGCCAATGCAGGTGTTGAGGTCGATCGACATGCCCCACTGGTGCGGCCCGGCGAAGCCGCCGGTGCCCTTGTGCGGGGTCTCGTAAAGCGAGTTGCCGCGCGGGATGAACGAGGCGCGATCACCGGGCGTCATCGCCTCGCCTTTTTCGCCGAGGATCGTCGGGCTGTGCGCCTCGAGGCCGGCCTCGCGCACGTAGCCGGGATTTTCCTCGAAACTTTCCCGGCCGGTGGCGTTGGCCTCGCGGACGAGGTCGCGGCCTTCCATCGACCAATGCTCCTGCACGTTTGCGAGAAGCGCGCGGTCTTCCGTGACCGTGATCGTCGCACCCGTGATAAAATGCAGCGCGGTCGTCGTGCGCAGCGGATAGGCGCTGAAACCCGCGCCGGTGCCGACGTGCCCGGTCTTCGTGCGGCCGTAGCCGAGCGGGAGGACGATCGTGTAATTCGACAGGCCGGGCTGGATGTGCAGCGGGCCGCGAATCGTGCGACCGCCGACGGTGACGATCCCGACGCGCGAGTTTTCCTTGCCGATTTCGAACTCGTTTTCCTCCTTGCGCGCGACCTGGAGCAGCGCGCCCTTCGGATCGATGCCGAGTTCCTTGCCGAGCCGCGGGCTGACGAGGATGGCGTTGTCCCAGGAAATTTTCGTGATCGGGTCCGGACACTCCTGCAACCAGCCGTTGTTGGCGAAACGGCCGTCGTCCATCTTGTGATCGCCGACGAAACGCACCTCGAGGTTCGACTTCGAAAGCGCCTCAAATTTCGGCATGCCCGCAAACAGGCGCGCCAAGCCGGCGGCGTTGAAGCTCACCTCGGAAACCGGATACGCCGAGGCGGCGAGCAGGCCGTCGTGGAGAAACTGGCGGAAGGCCTTTTCGGGATCGCCGCCGGTGAGCGCGGTGATCGTTTCGTAAACGAGCGCGTAGGGATCGGGGTTTGCGGCGCCCACGATGCGCGCGAGCACTTCGATTTCCGTCAACCCGCCGAAGAGCGGAAGAATCATCGGCTGCACAGGCACGATCGTGCCGTCGAGCGTGCGGGCGTCGCCCCACGACTCGAGATAGTGCGCGGCGGCGAGGTGCGTGCCGCCGGGCGAGACCGCGGACGTTTCGTCGTCGTGATAGCCGAGGCGGACGACATTCGCGACGGATTTCTGGAGCGCGGGCCAGTCGAGGTCGGCGGGCGCGTTGTAGGCGGGATTGCCGCCGAGAATGACGAGCGTGTCGATCGAGCCGGCCCTGATCGCGGTCGCGAGGCCGGAGATCGTCGAAGCCGTCGGCGTTTCGACGGCGACGAAATCGACCGTGGCGCCGATGTTGTCGAGGGCGGCGTTGATCGCGTAGGCGATCGCGTGGACCTGTGCGGGCAGGTGCGCGCCGGCGACGACGAGGCTGGCGCCTTTGTGCGCGAGCAGGTCGGCGGCGCACTCGTCGATCCACGCGGGCTTGATGTCGAGGCCCTGTGCGAGCGGGGCGAAGGTGTCGTTGCCGGTGATCTTCACCGCGAGCGCGGCGGCCAGCGCGAGCATCTGGCTGGTCGCGAGGCGCAGCCGGTGATCGGCCATGCTGCCGGTGAGCGTGAAACCGCTCTCGGCGACGTAGAGCCGGTTCATGTTCGCAGCGTCCTCCTTCGAGGTGACGCGGCGGCCTTTCGCGAATTCGCGGGCGTAGTAAAGATTGCCGGCCTCGGCGTGGAGAAAATCGGCGTCGAGCGAGACGATGCGTTTCGCCTTGGCGAAACGATAGAGCGGCTTCACGTCGCGCCCGAAGGCGGCGCGCGCGGCTTCGAGCGGCGGTTCGTCGGCGAGTGGCTCGTATTCGGCCCAGATCGCCCGCGGAAATTTTGCGCGCAACTGCAGCAGGAGCCGGGCGCGCGTGAGCGAGCTCGACTCGTCGGCGAGAAACGCGAGGCCGGCGCCGGCGGAGGCGACGTGGTCGGCGCCGATTTTGGCGAGGAGGTCGTTGAGGTCGGCGACGGCGAGCTTGCGGCCGTTCTTCGTGTGCTCGGTGGCGCGTTCGGGATCGTAGAGATCGAGGATCGAGGCCTGCGCGATGAGCGAGGTGCCGCCGCCGTGCGGCGTGTAGGTCGGGTTGCCTTCGAGTTTGGTCGGACGGCCCTGGTGCGTCTCGGCGAGGAGCGGAATGGCCGATTTGCGCAGCGGCATCGCGGTCGCGAAATAAAGCGGCAGGCCCTGGATCACGCCCTCGACGGACTTGCCGTAGGGCAGCACGTATTTTTCCGGGCGACGGCAGCCGGCGAGGCCGAGGCCGCCAAGCGCGAACGACGCGGCCATGAGTTTCAGGAAATTGCGGCGATCGACGCCGTTCAAATCCGCGGCGCCTTCGGGAAATTCGCGCTCGAGTTGCGCCTTGAAGCCGGGCGTGGCGGCGAGCTCGTCGAGGCTGCGCCAGTATTTCGGGCCGGCAAGCTCGCGTTCGGAAGGAGCGGGATGGGAAATCTGGCGTTTCATCGGTGGCAGGCCGTGCAGGTCTGCGGGGGCTTGATGTTCCAATCGTGGACGAAATTCGCGGCAACCGGCGTGCCGGCCTTGGCGGCGATGGTCGGTGAATCGAGGTTGAAAATGTCGGCCTTCTCGCGGACGCGGCCCTCGGGGTTGCGATGGCACTCGATGCAGAAACCCATGCTCAACGGCTGCGCGTGGGTGACGACATCCATTTCGTTGATCTTGCCGTGGCACTCGACGCAGCTCACGCCGCGGTTCACGTGAATGGCGTGGTTGAAGTAGGCGTAGTCGGGGACCTGGTGGACCTTCACCCACGGCACGGGTTCGCCGGACTCATAACTGTTGCGGACGACCGCGAGGAGCGGGCTGTCCTTCTTCACCATGCTGTGGCAATTCATGCACGTCTGGGCCGTGGGCAGGTTCGCGTAGCCGGATTTTTCGACGTTGCTGTGGCAGTAGCGGCAATCGAGCCCGAGCTGGCCGACGTGGAGCGCGTGGCTGTAGGGCACGGGCTGCACCGGCGCGTAACCGACGCGGGTGTATTTCGGCGTCATGTAATAGGTCGCGCCGGCCGTCGCGATCCCGCCGAGCACGACGAGATAAATCACGATCTGCAATGGCAGCCGGTTGGCCGATTTCGGGAAAATATTCGACATGAGCCGGAAGGTCTTCGGTGAAGCGGACGAAGCTCAGACCGAATCGTTGCGGCGGGCCACGGCGCGGGCGTCGGGGCGGATTTTGACCGGCGAAACGGTCGTGGAAGGCGCGGGCGCCAGGGAGGCGTTCGCCAGCAGTCGTGGCGCGAGCCCCGCGACGGCGATCAAGCCGGCCATTTTGGCGAGAAATCCTTTTCGCGATGGGTCGTGGGTCACGGTGGAAATGAAGTGCTTAAAATCGCCGCCAAGGAAGGGCGGCGCAGTTTCTGTTGTAAACCAAAATTTCGGAATCCGCATTTTTTGTCCGCAAAATATGACCAGAGCTTTCAATCCGCGCCGCATGCGCTAATAGCCCGCCATCAGCGGGCTCGTCTCTTGCAAGAACCGCGCCACACTCGCCGACCGCGGCGGCTCCGGCGACGGGGTCGAGGCCGTGATTGGAAATTATCCGATGAAGACACCGTCGCGCATCGATCTCACGCTGTCGCAACGATCGGCGATCTCGGGGTTGTGCGTCACGAGGACGACGGCCTGGCCGTTTTCCTTGGCGAGGCGCGTGAGCAAATCGAAGACCACGCGCGAGTTCTTGACGTCGAGATTTCCCGTCGGCTCGTCGGCGAGGATGATCGCGGGCTGGTTCGCCAGCGCGCGCGCGACGGCCACGCGCTGCTGCTCGCCGCCCGAAAGCTGCGTCGTGAGCCGGTGGGTTTTGTCGCCGAGGCCGACTGAGTTGAGCAGCGAGTGGGCGCGGTCCGCCATCTCGGCGGACGTGAGTTTCGCGAGCTTGCGCATCGGCATCATCACGTTCTCGAGCGCCGTGAACTCGAGCATCAGAAAATGAAATTGAAAAACAAAGCCGATGTGCGCGCCGCGGGCGGCGGTGCGCGCGAGGTCGTCGCCGCCCGACATGCGCCGGCCGTTGATCCAGACGTCGCCGCCGTCCGGCTGGTCGAGCAGCCCGAGCAGGTAGAGCAGCGTGCTCTTGCCGCAGCCGGACGGGCCGACGATCGCGTAAACCTGCCCGCGCCGCGCCTCGAACGACACGCCTTTGAGCACGTGCACGCGGCCTTCGCCCTGCCCGAGATAGCGGTGCAAACCGCTGCAGTTGAGCGCGAGATCGGCGGCGGTCGGATTCATGGGCGTTGGCGTCATTGCGCGGTGCCGCGAACGATGTCGCCGGGCTCGAGCCGCGCCGCGCGGCGGGCGGGAATGACGCTCGCCGCCATGACCATGATCGATGCCGTGACCACCGCCTCGACGTAGTGCCGATACGACCAGGAAACCTGAAACGTCTCCGTCTTGAAAATGCCGTTGATCGGCAGCGGTATTTTGGAAACCGCGTAGGTTCCCGCCGCGCCGACGAGCGCGCCCACCACCGTGCCGATCGTCAGCACGATCGCCGCCTGCCACAAAAAAATGCGCGTCACATCGCCGCGCTCGTAGCCCATCGAGCGCAGAATCGCGATGTCCTTGGTCTTCTCGAGGACGATCATCGCGAGGGTGTTGAACATCGCCAGCCCGGCGATGAGCGTGAAAACCGAAACCGTGATCGCCGAGGACACGCTGAGCGCGCGAAACGCCTCGAGCCACGCCTTCTCGCGTTCCTGCCACGGCCGCGCGCTGTGCTTGAGCACTTCCTGGATGCGGGCGGCGCTCTCCGGCGCGCGGTCCTTGTCGCGGAGATTGACCTGGATGAACGTCGCGCCGGTCGGTTTCCGCAGCAACGACCGCGCCTCGTCCATGTGCACGTAAACGCGCACCTTGTCGATGTCGCGAATGCCGGTTTCGTAAATCGCGCTGACGCGATAGTGCCGCGACTGGCCGCGCGTTTCCAAAAGGATCGGGTCGCCGATGGAGAGTTCCAGCCGGTCCGCCAGCACGCGCCCGACGAGCGCGCCGGCTGGCGACTCGCGAAACGTGGAGAGTTCGCCTTGGACGATCTGGTGCGCGAGATCGGAGACTTTCAGGTGCTCGTCGAGGTCGATGCCGAAGACCTGCCCGCTGTCGCTTTTGAACGAACTGCGCACCACGACGTTTCCGCGCAACACCGCCGACGTGCCGGAGACGTTGGCAAACTGCTTCAGCGCGCTGATGACCAAAGCCGGCTCCTCGACGCCCTCGATGTATTTCAAACCCTCGCGGTGACCGACCAGAAAGCTTGTGCCGCTTCCGGCGTCGAGGCTGCGCAGCGTGTCCTGAATCGCGTCCTCGATGCGCATCGCACCGTCGGCGGCGAGGATCGTCTTGATGAAAAAACTCTCGAAGCCGCCCGTCGTCGCCTGCGTGACGATGAACAGGCCGACGCCCAGCACCGTGCAGGACAGGCTCATCAGCATGGCGCGCTTCTTCGCGGTAAGAAAGCGGAAGGCGATGCGCAGGTTGGGAGACATCGGGCGGCGAAATGCGTCAGGCGAAAATCCGGCGGGCGGCGCCGGCTACTTCACGAGCTCGGCGCGCACGCGATCGCCGTCGCGAAACTGGTCGAGATCCTCGACGACGACCTGGTCGCCGGCGGCGAGGCCCTTGGTTATTTCGGCGGTGTTGAGGCTCACGTAACCGACTTCGACTTTATGAATCCGGACGCGGCCGTTTTCCACCAGATAGACCGTGTTATCGACCAGCGCCCGGCGCGGGATGAGCGCCTGCGCGTCGCGCTCGCCGACGACGATGTTCACCTCGCCCGTGAGACCCGGCACAAGTTTCTCGGCGTCGATCTTCACGTCGAGAATAGCCACATAGCGCTGCGTCTCGGGATCGGCCGTCGGCAGAATCTTGGTGACGGTGGCGGGAAAAGTGGTGTCGCCGTATCCGAGAAACCGCACCGTGGCGCGCTGGCCGTCGTGGACCGACGAATAGCTTTCCTCGCTGATCCGGGCCTCGACGGTGCAACTCTTCGAAATGATCGACCCGACCGGCGAGCCGGGGCGGATCAAGTCCCCCGGCGGCGTGATGACTTCCGCGATCACACCGTCGAACGGCGCGGTGATCGTCATCTTGGCGAGCTGGCGGCGCTTGGTCTTGAGGGTGTTTTCGTAGCTGTCGATCACCTGCTTGTTCTCCACGTCCTCGAGCGCCATTCTCTGCTCGACCTGCTTGAACGCGCGTCTTTGCTTCTCCAGCTCGACGAGCGGGAAATTCCCGGTCTTCGCGAGGCGCTCGTAATTCTCGAGGGTGTCGCGCGCCGATTCGAGTTCGAGCCGCACCGAGGAACCGACGGCGAGCCGCTGCTTGGTCGCGTCGTATTCGATCTGCGTGCGCTCGATGTCCAGCTCGAGATCGCCGGGGTCGATCTGCAGGAGGACGTCGCCCTTGGCCACCGACTTGCCGACGACGAGTTGGCTGCTGAGCACGCGGCCACCGATCTCGCACTTGATCTCTATCAGAAACTCGGCCCGCACGCTGACACTGCCCGGCACCGCCTTGATCGCGCGGCCGCTCGCGACGACCGCGACTTGCGCCGTCGTTTTGAACGCACTCCACAACGCGATGACGGCAACAACGAGTATCGCTCCGGCAATCAGGATTTTTTTCATGGGGACGGTCCGGGTAGGTTCGAAAGCGCGGGATCCTTCAGCACGGTGCCGAGGAAATCCGCCACCCTCGCCAGATAATCGGCGCGGGCGTTGTAGGTGTCGATCAGCGCACCGGCGTAACCGAACTCAGCCATTCTGAGATCGGACTCGGAGGCGAGGCCGCGGGCGGTGTTGTCCTTCGCGCTGGCCAGATTTCGATCGCTGTTGGCGAGCTGTTTGCGCCCGATTTCGAGGCTGCGCGTGGCGAATTGGAGCTGGCGGAGCTTCGCCTGCGCCTGCTCCAGCAGATCGGCGGACATTTGTTGATAACGCCGCTCCAACTCGCGCCGGCGGGTCAGCGAGTTAAGCTTGGCGCCCTTGGAGGCGAACCCGTCGAAGATCGACCAGTTGACCTGCACGCCGGTAAAATACGACGTCACGCCATATTTCGCGCCGATGTTGGCCGTGTAACTCTGCTCGTCCTGGCTGGAGCCGATGAGCACATCGACGTTTGGCCGCAGGCGCGCGGCGGCGATGCGATAGTTGAGTTTCTCGATCTCGATTTGGTCGCGAACATTTTTCAGAACGTAGGAACCGGCCTCCGTCTGCGTCGCGAACTCGGCGAGCAATCCCTCAAAACGTCCCTGCGGCTGCGCGACATCGGGAATGGCATCGGGAATCTGCGCGTCGGCCAGCGGCGCGGCGCCGGCGAGTTTCGCCAGAAATTTCTTCGCCGATTCGTAATCGTCCTCCGTCCGATCCGTGGCGAGCTGCGCCTGTTCCACCGCCAGCGTCGGCGAAAACAAATCCGCTTCCGAAATCACCCGGCTCGCGGATTTCTCCTTCGCCAGTTTCAAGTCGTCCTCCGCGAGACGCTGGGCAAAGCGTGTCCGGGCGAGTCCCGCTTTCTTGATGATGAGCTGGAGAAACTGTCCGCGGATCTCGCTCGCCAGCGCCCGGTAGGACTCGGCGGTGTCGCCGCGGGCAATCTTCCGTTGCAGCTCGCCGATGCGCGCGGTGCTTTCCAGCGCGCCCCAGTGATAGACGGGCTGCGTCAGGTTGAGCGCGTAACTCGTTTTCTGCGAAGTGTAGGGACTGTTCGGATCGGCAACCCGTTCGTCGCGATCCCACGGGAAATAGCGAAAATAGCCGCCGAGCGACGGCAGCTGGCCCGCCTTGGCGATGATGCGATTGCCCTCGGCGACGGCTTCCTCGGCGTTGCGGGCGATCATGCGCGGCGATTGGCGGACCGCGGAATCGAGCAGCGTTTTCAGCCCGGGAAAATAAGTTTCCGGCAAGGGCCAGTCCGTGTTCTCCGGGGACTGCGCGCGCAAACAGGCAAGCGAACCAGTCAAAACGCTGGCGAGGGCGAAAAACCGAAGGCGGCGGTGCATCAAATGACTGAAAAATGTTGCCGCGCGGCCGCGGTGCCGCGAGGCAGATCGTTCGCCGGCAGAGAACACCGGGGCGCGTGTTTTGGTTCCATCGTCGCTTCAAAAGGCACCGTGACCAAACCACAAAGCAAGTCGAAACTCGAACCGGAAAACCGCCGCGGATCGCGGCATGAACGCGGATCGCACCGTGAAATTTTTCTCGCACTCCGGCGCCCGAACGCGTGGTTCTTGGGGTGCGATCGAAAGCGAACCCAGGCCCGGTCGCGAACACCATGCCCAAAGCATTCATCACCGGCATCACCGGGCAGGACGGTTCCTACTTGTGCGAATGGCTGCTCGCGCACGATTACGAGGTCCACGGCCTCGTGCACCGGCCCGACGCGCTCGCCGCCAGCAACATCCGGCACCTCGTGAGCGATCCGCGGATTTTGGGCCAGCGTCTGTTCCTGCACAATGGCGCGTTCGAGGACGCGACCCATCTGCGGCGCATCATCAGCCGCGCCCAGCCAAACGAGTTCTATCACCTCGCCGGCCAGTCGAGTCCGCGCCTCAGCCTCGAACTGCCCGAGAGCACCGTCGATAGCATCGGCATGGCGACACTGCGGCTGCTCGAGATTCTGCGCGATGTGCCCGAGCCGCCGAAATTTCTCTACGCGTCGAGCAGCGAAGTCTTCGGTTCGCCCCAGCATTCGCCACAGGACGAGTCCACGCCGCTCAATCCCACGACGCCCTACGGCGCGGCGAAGGCGTTTTCCCAGCAGATGGCGCGCATTTACCGCATCGCCTACGGACTGCAAACCTGCGCCGTGATCCTCTACAATCACGAGTCGCCGCGGCGAAACAGCAATTTCGTGACCATGAAAGTCGCCCGCGCCGCCGCGCGTATCAAGCGCGGCCTCCAGCAGGAGCTCGTCCTCGGCAGTCTCGAAGGCCGGCGGGACTGGGGCTGGGCACCCGACTACGTGCGCGGCATGTGGCAAATTTTGCAGCAGGAAAAGGTGGACGACTTCGTGCTCGCGACCGGCAAACTGCACAGCGTGGAGGAATTTGTCGCGTGCGCGTTCGAGTGGGTCGGGCTCGAGTGGCGCGACTACGTGCGCTATGACGCGGGGTTGGTTTCCAATGTCGAGCCCGTGGCGCCGTGCGGCAACCCAGCGAAAGCGCGCAGCATTCTCGGCTGGCAAAACACCGTTCACTTCAAAGACATGGTGGCGTTGCTGGTGAAAGCGGAGCTCGAAAAGCTCGCTTGAGCGCACGCATGAATCTGTCCGCCGCGAATCCCCTGACGCCGTTCCGCGAACTTTACCGGCATCGCTCGCTGCTGCGGCAGTTCGCCTGGCGCGTGATCGAGCAGCGCCATCGCGGGAGTTTTCTCGGGATCGTCTGGACAGTGCTCACGCCCCTGCTCTCGCTCGGGATTTACACGTTCGTGTTCGGCTACGTTTTCAACGGGCGATTCACGGACCGGCCGGAAGAGACGAATCTCGACTACGCGCTCGGCGTTTTTCTCGGGCTGATCCTTTTCAATTTCCTGAGCGAAGTTCTGGGGCAAAGCCCGTCGGTCATCGTCACGCAGCCGAACTTCGTCAAAAAAGTCGTCTTCCCGCTCGAGATACTGCCCGCGGCCACGGTGGCTGCGGCGGCGTTTTCGGCTTCGATCAGCCTAGCGCTGGCGCTGCTCGGCGTCCAGTTTCTGGGTGGCGGGCTCGACTGGCACGCGCTGCTGCTCTTCGCGGTCGTGCCGCCGGTCGTGCTCATCGCCTTCGGCTGCGCGTGGTTCTTTTCGGCCTTGGGCGTTTTTATCCGCGACACAGCCGCCGCGATGCCGTTTGTCGTGCAGGTTCTGGTCTATTTGAGCGCGGTCTTTTACCCGTTGCGCCTGCTGGAAAAGGCGCCCGTTTGGGCGCAGCACATTTTGCTTGCGAATCCGTTGCTGCACGCGGTCGAGAGCCTGCGCCGAGCCGTCCTGTGGCACTTGCCGGTCGAAACTTCGAGCCTCGTTTTCCTGTGGATCAGCGGCCTGGTCACCTATGGCCTTGGCTACCTCGCCTTCCGCAAACTCCGGCCGGCCTTCGCCGACGTGATTTGAACGCCACTCGACAATACCGTCCTTCACCAGCGCCGATTTCCCAAACCAATCCGCACCGCGATGACTCCTCTCGACAACCTGACCGCCGCCTTCGAGTGCCTGTGGGAGGCGAAAATTTATTTGCTGCGCGCCAAGGAGAACGTGCCCGTCGAAGCTCAGCCGCAGTTGCGCAGCGTCCTCGCGGAGGTCGCTGCGACCCGCGATCGTATCGAAAAAATGCTCATTGAACTACAGGCGCAACCAGACGGCGCTCCTGTCCCGCGCCCGGAATGACCCGGCCGATCGCGTCGGGCGGCGTATTCGGCAACGTTTTCCGCGGATCGTTATACCGCCAGCGTCCCTCGAAGTTCGGATTCGCCCAGCAGTGCCGGCAGATATCCATTCGCCCGACGAGCCGGGCATTGTAGTTCGCCATGTAGTTCGGGCCGAGCGGCACCCAAAGGTTGGGAATGCTGAGTATCTCGACGCCTTTCGCCTTCGCCGCGCCAAAGACCGGCGGACCGCAATACGGAAAAATTTTGTCGTCATAGAGCATCGGGCCGGAGCAATTGCACCCGCCGGTCGCCGGCGCCGTCTGCGTCGGATCCGCCGTGTGCTCCCAAAAATTCGTGCCGTCCCAGAGCCGCACCTTGGCACCGTGTCGCGCGACGAACTCCTTGATCATGTCCGGGCGGTTGTAGTTCGAATAAACTGAGACAAACAGCCGGTCGACGCAGGCCAGGCCGTCTTCGCTGATCCGGTCCAGCAGGAGGCCGTTCGTCACCATCGAAATCCAGCCGATCGCGCGGGAGCGCTTCAACCGCCGCAGCCCCGCGTTGAGTTCCTTCCACAGAAACGGCTCGCCCGGGCCGTGGATCGAGAGCGACCGGATGAAGTAGTTGGAGCGCTCCGTGTAAAAAAGGAATCGGTCGAGCTTCTCGAGCGAAAGCTGATAGCCCTTGATGTGGCGCATCAGGTCGGCGTGCGCGCAAAGTTCGCAGTCGTTCTGACACGGCGAACACACTTCGAGCTTCAGGTCGTGGATCGTCAGCATCGCTTCAGGAGTTGAACGCCGGTGGGACGGATTGCTGGCGAACGCTGTGGTAGAGGACGCGGCTGAGGTCGATTTCGGAAACACTGCCGTCGGCGGCGCCGATCAGCTTCGGCAGCACGAGCACGTGCTCGTCGAGCGCCTCCACGAAACGGAATTTCAGGTTGTCCGGCGCCGGCTTGCCCGTCGCCGCCATGAACGCCGCCCGGGGGTCTTTTAGCGCCAGTTCCCGAAAATCCGGCTCCGTCAGTGCCCGGCGAAACACCGCGCGAATTGCGTCCTCCCATGCGTCTGCCGTCCAGTCGTCGGTCATCGGTCGCGTAATAACGTTGGGCCGAAAGATTGAGTCAAGGGAGGACCCGCGTTTCATCCTCCGAAGACGTGTTGTCGGCCAACGGCAACACGCTGCAAACCCCGCCTCGCCAACGCGCGGTTTTTCGTTTGCGCTGAAATCGCCCGCCCGCACTGCTATCTCCTCCCATGAGTCCCGAGAGTTACTATTTCGGCACCCGGCTCGCCAAGCGGTGCGACTACTTTGCCTTTCCGCGCACCGGCAGCCACTACCTGTGGGCGTGCCTGACCGGGCTGCTGGACTTGGTTTTTTTCCCGAACGAATACGTCGAAAATCCGGAGGCCCGCCAACGCGTCGAGGAACTCAATCCGCACGCGTATTACGTGCTCCGTTTGCGCGACGAGGGCGTGCCGTATCAGCCGGTTTACCTCAACGCCTCCCCCCAGGGCATGCATGGCGCGCCCGCGCTGGGCGAGTGGCCGGCGATCATCCTCATCCGCGATCCGCACCCGACGATCTACAGTTGGTTTTACACCGCCACGGATCGCTGGGGCGCCAAAATCCCCGATCGCGTCGCCTGGATGCGCGATGCCTACGAGCAGTATCGAAAATTCTACACCGCCGGACTCGCCGTCGTGGAAAAATCTCCACAACGCACCCGCTTGATCCGCTTCGAGCAGTTGAAAGCCGATCCCGGCGTGCTCACCGACCTCGTCGAGTTTCTCGGCGTGCAACCGAAACTCGCGCCGGCATTCGTGCATTGGTGGACGGATTTCGACCGCATCACCCGGCCCGGCGCGCGGACCTTTTATCGCGGCGGCGACAACCTCCGCTGGCGCGACGATGCGGGCTGGCTGGCCGACCTGAAACGCGCCGCGCCCGGCGATTTCAGCGCGTTCGGCTACCCCGACCCGTCATGATCAAGACCTACAGCCACGCGGTCGATGACGCGTGGTTCGACACCGTCAACCGTTGCTGGTGCGGCGGAATCAGCGACACGCCGAGCCCGCATTCCCCCAACTACCGGGTGTGCCAGCGGTGCGGGGCGCATTTCTCGATCCACCAGCTCAAGCCCGAGTGCGTCGAAAAATTCTACAGCTACGAAGGCTACTGGCACCGGCGCCAAGCCGGCAAACAACACCCCACCCTTTGGGAACGCCAGCCGCTTTTCGACACCGACGGCCGCGTGGCCCACTGGCTCGCCTCGATCGAACGGCACCTCGGCCCCAAGCGCGGAGTCGCACTCGAAGTCGGCTGCGCCGAAGGCACGCTGCTGCTGCGACTGCGCGAACTCGGCTGGCAACCGATCGGCATCGAGCCCGACGCGCAAACCGCCGCCGCCGTGTCGGCCCGCACCGGCTTGGAGATTCGCGCGGGCGCGTTTCCCGGTGCTTCGCCGCCGGCCTGCGACCTGTTCGTCGCCTGCGACGTGTTGGAGCACATTCCGGATCCGTTGCGATTTTTGGCCGCGGCCCGGGCGGCGTTGCGCCCCGGCGGCGTGTTGTTTCTCCAGTTGCCGCTGCTCGAAAAAGACCAGCCGGACTTCGGTGACATGAACGAGCGCGTCTTCGACGCCCAGGAGCACGTCTTCATTTATTCGCGCGAGGCGCTCGCGACTTTGCTTGAAACCGCGGGATTCGAAGTGCTGGAAAACCGCGACGCTTGGCGACGCGCGCACGAGATCGCGGTGGCCCGCCGGATCGAGCGGCCCGCTCGCGCCGTCCGCCATCTCGCGAATCTGCCGGAGATGTTTTCGCGCGAATGGACCGCCGTGATCGACGAGCTCAACGCCTTCGCCGCGCCGCTCGGCCTGCGCCAGTTCACCAACTGGTCGAAGCTCTGGGAGTATCCGTGGCTCTGGCACAACGGACTCTCCGCGCTCGACTGGCGCGGGCTCCGGGTGCTCGACCTCGGTTCCGAGCAGTCACCGTTCCCGTGGTGGCTCGCGACGAAGGGCGCGCACGTCACGCTTGTCGAAACGCGCCGCGACTGGATCGAGCAGTGGGAGGCCGTGCGCGCTGCGCTCGGCGGCGTCGCGGTCGATTGGCAGATCGTCGACGGGAGCCGCCTGCCGTTCGCCGACGAAAGCTTCGATGTCGTTACGAGTCTCTCGGTGATCGAACACCAGGACGACAAGGCCCTCGCCGCCTTGGAGGTCGGCCGGGTGCTCAAACCGGGCGGATTGTTCGGAATCTCTTTTGATATTTGCGAGCCGTCGCTGGGCATGACATTCCCCGAATGGAACGGGCGTGCCCTGACGATGGACGAATTCGAGAAGTATTTCTGGCGTCAGCCGGCATTCGACCGTGGAGAAGAACTCGAGTGGAACCGCGAGGACATTGCGCCCTTTCTCCGCTGGCACCGCCAGACCGCGCCGCATCACAATTACGTGACCGGAGCCGCCGTCCTGCGCAAACGCCCGGCCGGCTTTTTCACAAAACTGCGTCGCCGGTTCGCATGAAGATTCTAGTTTCCAAGCCCGATGCCCTTGGCGACCAGGTTTTCGCCGCCGCCTTCGTGCAAGCGCTGCGCCGACGCTGGCCTGACGCGCGGATTGTCTGGCACGTCCGCGCGGGCATGGAAGCGATCGCCGCGCTCGTCGAACACGCGGCGGTTTTCCAGCTCGATTCAAACTCCGATCCGGCGTGCGAGGCGAAGCGCCTGTGGGACGAGGTCAATGCGCCGATCGTGGTCGTGCCGTATGCGATTCATCCGTTCACGAACTGGGAGCCGGGCCTCGACCAGCGTTACGCGTGGTGGGGCAAGTTTCTCGCCGCCACGTCGTGGGACATCGCGGTCGCTCCCGTTCTGAATCGGACCGGCCTCACCGACTTTACCGTGACGGCGAGCCGCGCGACGCAACGGTTCGCCTTCAAGTTCAATGGCGCCTGCCAGCCGATGATCGAAGCCGCGTTCATGCACCTGCCGGAGCGGAAGCACGATTTCACGACCGAGATTCCGTCGTCGCTTCAGGAGTCGGAATGGACGCAGCTCGCACGCCTTCTCGCCGCGATCGCGCCCGGCGAAACGCTTCAACCGCCCTCGTTGCGCATCTCCTCGAAAGTGGAAACTCAGGCGCGCGAACTCGTCGGCTTTGCCGCGCGGCTCGTCCTGTTCGCGCCCGGCGTCGGAGCGAACCGGCAGCGCGCCTGGCCGATGGAGCAATTCATCCGGATCGCCGCCGGCTTGAAATCGCGCGGCTACGACGTCCGCTGGATTGAAGGACCGCAAGACGCCGCCTATTTCGAGCAATTGCCAAACACCGAATCGCCGGCGCGGTTGAAATTCGACGCGAATCAGCTCGATCTTCTCGCGGCGGTCTTTCGCCAGGCGATTTTGGTGCTCTGCAACGACACCGCTTATGTTCACCTCGCTGCCGCGTTTAACGTCCCAACGGTCGCCATCTTCGGCGCGGGCCAGAAGGATCGTTTCGTTCCGCGCTTCGGCCGTGTCCGGGTCGTGCAAGGCGACCCGGTTTGCCGCGGCTGCCAGTGGCAGTGCGCATTCGATCGATACGTTTGCGCACAGGACGTGCCGTATGACGCCGTCTGGGGCGCAGTCGAAGCACAATTGGCCGAAGCGAGCGCGGCGCACGAACGCCTTTCGTTGCCGTTGCCCTTTCAGCCACCGGCACGCAACGCGACGGATGAAATTGGCCGTGTGCGCGATTGGTTCCAGGAAGAACTTGATCGCCTCCGCTGGGACGGCTGGGCGCGCCTCCAGATCATCAACGACGTCATCGACCGCCTTAAAACACGCGACCGCCGGATCGCCGAACTCGCCGCCGACCGCGACACGCTCGCGGCCCGCCAGGCCGCGCGATCGCCATTGCCGAAGCTCTCGATCATCATCCCGATGGGTCGCCCCGAGCGCGCCGACGGCACGCTGCTCTCGCTCCGCCGGCAAACGCTCAAGCCGACGTCGTGGGAAGTCGTCGTCGTCGGAGTCGGAGCATCGCAACTTGTCGCAAAATATCCCGACCTGCCGCTCGTGCCGGTCGATTTAAAATGCAACGTCCTGCCGCCCCGCACGCGCGTCGAGGGCGTCGCCCGCGCGAGCGGCGAGTGGTTTGTTTTCGTGGACGACGATGTCGAACTCGCGCCCGATTTTTTCGAAATGTTCGCGCGCATCTTGGCGATCGCGCTTCCGGCCGGCTCGTCGAATCTCGCGCCCGTCGGTGCGATCGGCGTGCGCCTGCCGGGCGGTCGCGGCACCTACTTCGAGCGCATGACCGACATTTCGAATTTCTGGTCGCAGCAGTCTCCCATCCGCGCGGTTCCACATACCATCTGGTTTCTCTACAGTGCGACGATCGTCGTCCGCGCGGAGGCCTACCAAAAGGCGGGCGGCTTCAACCCCGAGTTGCCCAACGGCGAAGACGTCGATCTCACGCAGCGCATCAAAGCCGCCGGCTTCATCCTCGCCTACGAACCGTCGCTCGTCGCCTACCACTTCCACGGGCGCGATACGGCGTTTCGGATGTGGCGTTATTTTTGGCGGAACGGCAACGCCGCGCAGTATTTCTTCGCCCACTTCGCCGGTGTGTGCTGTTACAGCCTGCGCACCGTGCTCACGCGCACGTGGCTCGACCTGCTGATGAACCGCCGGTTTCAAAAAACCCAGGGCGTGCGTCTTGGCAGCCGGATTCCGTGGATTCTGCTCAACTACCTTATCGTGGAGGCGTCGCTCGAGTGGCACTATCAGGACTATCTTTGGAAATCTAAAAAATTCGCCACCCTGCCCGCCCGCACCGCCAGCGACCGGCTCGCCGCGCAGGCTCTCAAAGCGTTCGCCGACGGACAGAACTTGCGCGGTGCGGCGTTCTACGCGCTCGCGATGCTGAGAAACCTCGCCGACCCGGTCCGACGTTGAGCGCATGAGAATCGGCGTCGGCCTAAATTTATTTCGGGAGGATACCGGCGGTGTCGGCAACTACGCGCTCACGCTCCTGCGGCACTGGCCCGAGTTCGCGCCCGGGCACCCGCTGGTGCTCTTCACCTTCGATCACAACGAAGCGATGCTCGCACTTCTCCCGCCGGAGTCGCGGCGCCACGAACACCGGCTGCGTGTCCAGGAGGATGTGTTTGCGCACCTCGACCAGATCGACCTCTACTTCTGCCCGTTCGGCTCGCTCTGGCCGCGGCCGATGCCGCTGCCGACCGCGCTGACTTTCCACGACATGCAGGAGCGTTTCTTCCCCGAATTCTTCACGACCGCCCAGCTCGAGGAACGCTTTTTTCACTACGACTGGTCGCTCCGCATGGCCGACACCGTCATCACCGTCTCCGATTTCACGCGGGCCTCGTGCATCGACATCGTCGGCATCAGCGGCCGGAAAATCCGGCGCATTCATCACGCGCCCGACGAACTGCCGCCGCCGCAAACGCCCGCGGGCTGGGATTCGACCGGCTGGGAGAAATTCATTTTTTATCCCGCCAATTTCTGGGCGCACAAAAACCACGCGAACCTTTTGCGCGCGCTGCAACAGCTCCGCGCCGACGGCCTGGTCGTTCGCTGCGCGCTGACGGGCACGCTCCTCGGCCGCGACGAAGAATGGCGCGCCGCCGTCGCCGCTGCCGGCGTCGGCGATCTCGTGCGCCATCTCGGGCGGCGTCCGCGCGCCGAGTTGTCGTGGCTGTTTCACCACGCACGCGGCCTCGTGTTCCCGTCGCTCTTCGAGGGATTCGGCATTCCTGTCGTGGAGGCGATGCACTCGGGCTGCCCGGTCGCGTGCTCGGGGACCACCGGCCTGCCCGAGGTCGCGCAGGGCGACGCGCTCTACTTCGATCCCGGCGACGTGCGCGACGTCGCGCGCGCGATTGCGCGCGTGTGGACAGATGATGCGCTGTGCCGCGACCTCGCGGCGCGCGGCCGGGTGCGCGCGGCGGAATTCACCGCGCAAAAACTCGTCACCGGACACGTCGAGGCGTTCGAACTCGCGCGCCGACGCTATCACCCGTGGAAGCACTGGTATCGCCAGCGCTATTTGAAGCCGCGCTCCGAGCAGCTGCGCCAAAAATTGCTGCCGCGCGAGGCCGCCGCGGCGCAGCGGCTGTTGCGACGTTTGCGGGTCGTCGGTTGAATTCGTCATGGCCGAGCACCGTCCCGATTTCACGATCATCATGCCCACGCGCAATCAGGCGCGGTGGATCGAGACCGCCGTGCGCAGCGTGCTCGAGCAGGATTTTGCCGGCCGCGTCGAGTTGATCGTGTTCGACGCCTTGTCCGATGACGCTACGCCGGAAGTCCTCGCGCGCTATCAGAACCGGCTGTTGTGGCGCCGCGAAGCGGATACGGGCCAGGTGGAAGCGATCAACCGCGGGCTCGCCCAGGCGCGCGGCGAAATCGTGGCCTGGCTGAACTCGGACGATCTTTATTTGCCGGGCGCCCTCAGCCGCGTTCACGCCGCCTTCGCCGCCGATTCCGCACTCGATTTCGTTTATGGTGACGTGCTCGAGATCGACGCTGACGGGCGCATCATCACCCCAAATCCCTTCACCGAGGACCGCGTCGCCGAGAGATACTTTGTTTCGCACAACTATATTTGCCAGCCGACGGTGTTCATGCGCCGCCACGTGCCGGCGCGCGTGGGGCCGCTGCGGAGCGACTTGCGCTGGTTCATGGACTACGAGTGGTTCACGCGGTTTTTCAAAACGGGGCTCCGCGGCCTGCGCCTGAAATATTTCGTCGCGGCCAACCGCGATCATCCCTCGACCAAGACGAATTCCGGCGGCCTCGCGCGCTGGTGGGAAGCGATGCGCGTGCTGTCGGCGAACCCGGGGCCGTTCGTTTTGGCCCGCCGCTGCATCTGGATCTACTCGCTCGAGTATGTGATCAAATCCCTCAACGCCGCCGGCTGGTCGGCGCCAGCGGATAAGCCGCGCGAACGTCGCAACCACCGCGAGCGCACGGTCGATCGCTTGAACGCCTGGCTCATGCGCCTTGTCCGACCGCGCTCGTTTGACGACATCATTCGCCGTTTCAGCACAGAGATCGTGCCGCACGGACCCGGCGTATCCGATGTGTGGAATCACGCACGGACCGTGATGCCGGCGGCTCCGGCCAAGCCGGCGATCCAGCCGCTCGCTCCCGAACTGAGCCGGGCCTATCCGCAACTCATCGCTCAGATGCACGACGCGCTGCGGCAACTGATGTTTCCCGCGCTGCCCGCGCTGTCCGGACGGGTTGAGCTGATGGCAAAATTGCTGGGCACTGGAATTCCGGAGGCGATGTATCTGCTCTCCGCGCTTCACGAAGCGCTGGACGATCCGGGCGACGTCTGCGAGTTCGGCGTCGCGCAGGGCGCGACCTCGGCGCTCCTCGCCAACGAAATCCGCGCGACAGACAAGCTTCTCTGGCTCTACGACTCGTTTGCCGGCCTGCCGAAACCCTCGCCGAAAGACGAATTGAAGGACGACATCTTTCACCTCGGGAGCATCGAGCGCTACGAAGGCGAGATGCGCTGCAACGCGGAGGAGGTCCGTTTCCGCCTCGCGCAGATCGCGTTCCCCGCCGAACGCTATACGCTGCACGCCGGCTGGATTCACGAAACCCTGCGGGAGGAAACCGGGCCGGCCAAAGTATGTTTTGCCTACATCGATTTCGATTTTTACGAGCCGATCGCCCACGCACTGGCCTACCTCGACCGGCATCTCACTCCGCGCGGCCGGATCGTGGTCGATGACTACGATTTCTTCTCCACGGGCGCAAAGACCGCCGTCGATGAATTTCTGCAACAGCACAGTGGACGCTACGAACTCGTGCGCCCGGCGGAATTCGCCGGAGCGTTCTGCGTGTTATCGCGCGCAGTGAGCTCCGCACCGCCGGTCAATCAGCAGTGAAAGAAGATGCCGCAACTGCCTGCCCATTGGCCGCGACGCTGGCGCGTGCGCCCCGCCACTACTCCGCAAAGAAGCCAAAGGCGGCAATTCGCGAGAGCGCGGCATCCACCCGTTCCGCCACGACGGTGCGAAGTTTCGCCTGATCAACGATCGGCGTTTTGTCCATTTCCACCGCCCGCAGCTTTCCGTCCCGCGTCGCCTGAACCAGCGATTCAACGATCCCGTCGCGATCGTTCTGGCCGTCGCACGCCGCGATGATGTAGCGCGCGGCCGGATCGAAATCGATGGACTGCTGCACGCGGCTCGTCACTTGCCGTGCATTGAGCGCCTGAAACCGGGCCAGCGGCGTGACAGTCGGCTTATTCGGCACGCTGATGGAAATGGCCGGACGTTCGGCGAAAATATCGACCAGCCCACGCGAGTAGAGCTGCATCAGATCCCGGATCAGCATGGACTCCTCGCCCGCCGCCCGCCTGGCCGCATCCGGTTCTTGATTGAAAGGCTCGCTCCGTGCGTGAGCGACCTGGGAGATCTCGTCGAACGATATCCGCTTGAAAGCGCAACCTGTCAACGCCTCGAACACGGCCTTGGGGAACGAGTCCTTGACGTTCAACCGGGCGGTGCTCTTGCGCACCCCGAACGCCTGGCTCACCCCGGGCGCCAGATCGAGCGGCGCGGTGCCCGGCCATTCGAGGGCCGAGGTAAAATAGAACTTCTTGAGCACCGCGGGCGAAATTTGGCGATTGAGCGTCACTTCACGATTCATGAGCAACGTCTGCCGGAAATTACGGTTGCGCAGAAAGTCCATGTATTGCTCCTTGGCAACGATGTTGTTGCCGACCTTCGCGAGAGTCTCCTGAACTTTCGGCGGGAAGCTCGAGGCCAGCATCTGATCGAGGCCCGTTTCTCCGAGATATTGAAGGTCGGCCCGGCCGGCCCGACGAACGAACTCGTGGAAATAAAATGGCTGGTTGTCCTCCTCCAGAATATCGTGGCGGAGGTAGTTGTCGGAGTAGTGCTTCATCCGCTCCAGCTCCTGTTTGAGCAGCATGCCGTAGGGATTGTTCTCCGTCGGAATCGAATCGACCAGAAACGCCGTGAGCGCCCTCGCCTGCGCCACCTTGATCTTCGGATCGGCGATGCTTTTGGTGTGAATGAGCATCATGTCGCGCAGTGCCATGCGCATGCCCCAGCCCGGAAACGCATTGTAACTGACGAAGGCGATGCCGTTTTCCGAAAGGTGCTCGCGACAGATGGCGAGAATCTTTTCGCGCACCGGTTCCGGCACCCAGGAATAAATCCCGTGGACGATGATATAATCGAACTTCCCCTCTGCCGCGGGAAAATCGAGGATGTTTTGATGACGGATCTCGACATTCGTCAGACCTGCCCCGGCGATCGCGAGCTGCGCAGCCGCGACCTGCTTGGCCGAAGCGTCGATCCCGACAAAGCGTGCGTGCGGAGCGTGTTGCGCCATGGGCAGCAGGTTCGCGCCATCCGCGCATCCGAGCTCGAGCACCCGCGCCTCGGAGGGAGCCACGACCGCCACGCCGAAAAGCTGGCCCATCGCCGCAAGCTTGTGCGGATGCGTTTGAGGGAAGGCCGCGCTGGGATAGGGCGTTTCGTCGTAAGTGGAACCTGCCGCAGGCGCAGAGTCGTTCTGAGTGAGGCTTGACATGGGAAATTTCCAACAAGAGCGGAAAAACGCGGGAGCACAAGCCCCGTTTGCGGGCGAACGATCTGCGATCCGTTCGGCGTCGGCGCGACCGTCTGTCTTGGACCCGCCGGGCTTCAGAGTCCACGGGCAAGACGAACGCGATCTATGACGGCGAACGTCGGCTTTGCCGGCCAAAGAAAAGAGCCGCCTCCCAATCGGAGGCGGCTCTCGCAAGAATTACAGTTATCCAACAGTTCGCTTAGACGACCACCACCACGAACTCGTCGTTTTGGGCTTGGTTAGGATGCAAGGCACCGGCGGCCTGGTTGCCCAGGATGAGCAGGTTGCCCGCCTCCAGCCCCAGCGTCAACTTCTGCACCTT
>Ga0265313_10001122_pt1 | contig 25603 bp, 25 predicted proteins | sample 4123metaG_FD_203122 | JGI IMG/M metagenome (GOLD analysis project Ga0265313, IMG submission 203122) | Rhizosphere microbial communities from Carex aquatilis grown in University of Washington, Seatle, WA, United States - 4-1-23 metaG | ecosystem: Host-associated > Plants > Roots > Rhizosphere >...
TCTTCGTTTTTGCCACTGTCTTGATCGTATCGTTGGCCTCGAGCGGCGGCGCGCAGGCCCATGCCGTGCTCAGCCAGGCCGTCCCCGCGGTCGGCAGCACGGTGCCGACGTCGCCAAGCAGGATCGTGTTGTCGTTTACCGAGAGCCTTGAGCCGACTTTCAGCGGCATTGAGGTCCGCGATGCGGCAGGCCAACGGGTCGATAGCGGCAAAGCCACGCTCGGCGCCAGCAAGAATCAGTTGCAGGTGCCGCTCAAGCGCCTTGCGCCCGGCACCTATACCGTGAACTGGCACGTGCTCTCGGTCGACACCCACAAGACCGAAGGCAACTTCAAGTTCATCGTCGGCCCATAGGACGCCCGTGATCGATCCGCTGATCATCGTCCGCGCCGTTCATATCGCGGCAAGTGTCGTGATGGCCGGCGCGATTTTTTTCGAGCTCGCCATCGCGCGCCCGGTCCTGCTTGCCTGGCCAGATGAAGAAGCGGCTAATCGCTATATCACTGCGCTCCGACGCCTCATATGGGCGAGCCTGCTCACCGCGTTAGCCTCCGGGCTGCTGTGGGCGCTTCTGCTCGCAGCGAAGATCGCCGGCACGTCGGTCGTTCAGGCGCTGGGCGACGGCACGTTCTCGACTCTGCTGAGCGAAACCAGGTTCGGCCAAGTGTGGCTGATCCGAGTCTGTTTTGCCGCGGTGACGGCAGGAGCATTGCTGGTGCGCCCGTTCGGCAGTGCAAGATGGCTCGGCTTCCTGGGCGCCACGGCTTTTCTGAGCGCGCTGGCCTTCGTCGGTCATGCCGGCGCGCGTCAGGGGGCGATCGGCTGGCTGCAGCTTGGCGCCGACATAACGCACCTGCTCGCGGCCGGTGCCTGGCTCGGCAGCCTGCCGGCCTTGGCTCTGCTGTTGGCGGACCGGGCGCGCATCGCACTCGACTTGTGTGCGGCAGCGACCCGACGCTTTTCGACATTCGGCGTCGGCATCGTCGCGATCTTGCTCACCAGCGGCGTGATCAATGCCTGGACCGTGACGGATAGCCTGGCCGCTTTCACGGAGACGACTTATGGCAGGCTGTTGTTGCTCAAGATCGCACTATTTGCCGCCATGGCCGGCCTCGCCGCCACCAACCGCTGGTACTGGACGCCGCAACTGCCGGCGGCGCGACCAATCCGGACGATCCGGCGCCTGAGCCTGACCGAAGCCGGTCTCGGCGTGGTCGTGATTGCCGTGGTCGGCGCGCTGGGGACGCTGCCGCCGCCGATCCATCAGCGCATGCACGCGAACTTGGCCAGCGAGGGCGCCTTTGTCCATCTCCATGATGTCTATGCGATGGCCGATGTCAGCGCCATGCCGGGCCGGGTCGGGCCATCCGAAATCACCGTCCGCCTGTTCAGCGAGGACTTCTCGCCGCTTCGGGCACAGTCTGTCACTCTGAGGCTGACCCACCCAAGCGCCGGCAGCTTGAGTCTCCCCGCTAGCCCCGGTCCCGACGGGGCTTGGCGGGTTTCGGATGCCCCCCTGAGTGCCGCCGGCATATGGACGATCGTGATCGAGGCAACCACCTCGGGACGGAAGAAAATCTCGCTGGACGGACCAATCGTCATCCAACCGTAGTTCCCCAATAGAAACTGATGACAGGGCAGACTCGATCCGATACGGTCGCGAACCGTCGATGGGAGCCTGGCGAAAAGAACCAGCGCCCACATCTTGCGGTCCAAGTCTTGGGAGGAAAGTCCTCGGCGCGGATAACGCTGCCGTCTCGCAGAATCTAAAAAGCGCGAGGCTGAAGGATGGAATGTGTAACGAGCAGGGCCAGTCGCCCTGCTCTTTTTTTGCGTGGCGCAAAGTCATCAGTGCGGCGGGCGTATCCAGTTCATCAACGCCGCAACGTCGATAATGTGCGATTTGTAGATCGCCGCGAGGATCGCAAAAATGAGCGTCGCAATGCCCGTCGTCCACGCGAGCTTGACGGCCATGCGCGCCACAATCGGCGCGCCGGGATCGGTGCCCTGCGCGTAGTCCTCGCCCTCATGCTGGCTGCGCACGCCGAATGGCAGCACGGCAAACAGCACGATCCACCAAATCAGAAAGTAAATCGCGATCGCCGTGGTGACGGCCATTCAGTCTCCCCGCCTCTAGGCCTGCTCGAGCTCGACCAGCGTGCCGAGGAAATCCTTCGGATGCAAAAACAGCACCGGCTTGCCATGCGCGCCGATCTTTGGTTCGCCCGAGCCGAGGACGCGTGCACCCTGCGCGATCAGCTGGTCGCGTGCTGCCTTGATGTCGGCGACCTCGTAACAAATGTGATGGATGCCGCCGTCAGGATTGCGCTCGAGGAATTTGGCGATCGGCGAATCCGCGCCGAGCGGCTCGAGCAGCTCGATCTTGGTGTTCGGCAACGTGATGAAAACCGTGCTGACGCCATGGTCCGGCTGCGGCACCGTGGCTGAGACCTCCGCGCCGAGCGTCGAGCGGTAGACGTCCGCCGCCTCGGCGATATCGCGCACCGCGATGGCGACGTGGTTGAGCCGTCCGATCATATATCGTCCTTTCTCCGGCCGCCCTTTATACCGGCAGGACGTGCACGTAGCACATCGGCTTCTTGCCCCAATTGGCGGCAATGGCGCCGCGCACCGCACCGCGCACGGCCTCGGCAACGCTGTCGGGATCGCGCCGCCTTGCCCGCGGCAGCGTCCGCATCGTCTCCATCACCGCGTCGAACGCGACATTGGACATCAGCGCGCCGTCGCGGCCATGCTCGGGAATGCCGATCAGGTCGATTTCGGGGTCGGCGGCCAGTTCGCCTTTCTCGGTCAGCGCCAGCGCCACCGAAACCGCGCCGGCGAAACTCAGGCGGCGGCGGTCAGCGACCGTGCGCGAGGCGGCGTCGATCAGGATCGAACCGTCCTTGTAAATGCGTCCGGCCGGCACCTCATCGATCACCCCAGGACGCGGCGACAACTCGACCAAGTCGCCATTGCGGCATTCGATTACCGTCGGCACGCCGAGCCGGCGCGCCAGCGTCGCGTGTTCGCTGAGATGCAGCGCCTCGCCATGCACCGGGATCAGGATTTTCGGCTTCACCCAGCCGATCAGGTCTTCAAGCTCGGCGCGGCGCGGATGGCCCGACACATGCACGAGATGGGTGCGGTCGGTGATGACCTCGATGCCCTGGTCGATCAGCCCGTTCAGCACGCGGCCGATCGCCTTCTCATTGCCGGGGATGCTGCGGGCGGAAAAGATCACGCGGTCACCCTTGGACAAAGTCACGTCAGGATGCTGGTCGTCGGCGATGCGCGCCAGCGCCGCGCGCGGCTCGCCCTGGCTGCCGGTGCAGAGCGCGACCACCTTGTCCGGCGGCAAGTAGCCGTAGGTATCGACGCTGCGGAAATCCTGGACGCCGTCGAAATAGCCGGTCTCGCGCGCCACCCGCTCGATGCGCTCCATCGACCGGCCGACCACCACCACCTCGCGCCCGGCCGCACGGGCGCCGTCGGCCACCGCGCGCAGCCGTGCCACGTTCGAAGCAAAGGTCGTCACCGCCACGCGGCCGCGCGCGGTCCGGATCAACTCGGCGATGGTCTTGGCGACGTCGGATTCCGAGGGCGAGCGGCCGTCGCGCACGGCGTTGGTCGAATCGCCCACCAGCGCCAGGCAGCCCTCCTGCCCCAGCGCGCGCAACTTGGCCTCATCGGTCGGCAGGCCGAGGATCGGCGTCGCGTCGAGCTTCCAGTCGCCGGTGTGCAGCACATTGCCGACCGGGGTGCGGATGATGAGCGCGTTCGATTCGGGGATCGAATGTGCCATCGAGACGAATTCGACGTCGAACAGGCCGATCTTTACCCGACCGCCGAGCGGCACGATCGTCACCGGGATTTCCGGCGCCCCCGCTTCGCCGGCGCGCTTCGCCTCAAGCAACGCGGCAGTAAACGGCGTCGCGTAAACCGGCACCTTGAGCTGCGGCCACAGGTCGATCAGCGCGCCGAAATGATCCTCATGCGCGTGCGTGAGCACGATGCCGGCCAGACTCTTTCGCTCTTCGACCAGGTAGCGGATGTCGGGCAGGATCAGGTCGATGCCGGGCAGATGCTCCTCGGCGGCGAACGACACGCCGACGTCGACCGCGAGCCAGCTGCGGCGGCGCTCGTCGCCAAGCCCGTAGATCGACAGGTTCATGCCGATCTCACCGACGCCGCCAAGCGGCGCGAACACCAATTGCTGGTTTGCTGCGGCCATGGTCAGGGTCCAATCCCGAACACGTCGCCGGCGGCGATCGTCTCGATCGGCTTTTCGGCTTGAGCGATCAGCAAGTGCCCGGCCTCGTCAATTCCGTGAAAACGTCCGACAAATTCACGCTCCGGCAGCCGTACCTGAATGGTCTCGCCCAGCCCCGCGGCCCGCCCCAGCCAATCGGCACGGATCGCAGGGAAACCCGCGCCGGCCCGCCATAGTTCCAGCCGGCGCTCCATGGCTTGCGCCAAGGCCTCAAACAGCGGCTGTGGATCGACATTGGCGCCTTCAGCCTGCAAATCGGTTGCCGGAAACGTTGTCTGCGACGGATGGCTGATGCAGTTGACGCCGATGCCGATGGCGACCGCGAAGGCTGGCCGGCTTTCGGCCTCGATCAGCAGCCCGGCGACTTTGCGTTTCGCCAGCAGCAAGTCATTCGGCCATTTCAAGCCCAGTTCCGGCACAAGCTGCGGCGCGCAGGCCGCGACCGCATCGTGGACCGCGAGACCGGCAACGAAGGACAATTGCGGTGCCAGGGCCGGCGCTGACGGCTCGCCCAACAACAAAGTGCCGTAGAAATTCCCCGGTGGCGACACCCAGTTATTGCCGCGGCGGCCGCGCCCGCCGCTCTGGCTTGCCGCGGTGATCCACAACGGCCCGCGCTCGCCAACGCGCGCACGCGCCAGCGCCTCGGCATTGGTCGAGCCGAGCGTCTCAAAGCTGATGTGCCGGACCCCCGCCAGGTCCGTGGCTTCGCGGTTCATTCCCTGCGCGTGATTGCAGTCACGCGCACCTAAAAAAGCGACTTCGCGGCGACGCTCGCGGCGCCGATCAGCGGCGCCGGATAGGCGAAGAACAGCAGGTTGATCAGCCCGGTAATGCCAAGCACCAGCCGTAACGTGTAGGGCATCGCCGCGAAATGTTTCGCCGGCTCGTCGAAATACATCACCTTGACGATGGCCAGATAGTAATAGGCGCCGACCACGCTGGCGACGACACCAATGACGGCGAGCACATAGAGCCCGGCGTGGATCGCGGCAAGGAATACATAGAACTTGGCGAAGAATCCGGCGAGCGGCGGAATGCCGGCGAGCGAGAACATCAGCACGCCGAGGAAGAAGGCCTGGGTCGGATGCGTGCGCGCCAGTCCGGCGAGATCGGGAATGGTTTCGACCAGCACGCCGTCACGGCGCATCGACAGGATCACGGCGAAGGCGCCGAGCGTCATCGCCACATAGATCGTCATGTAGATCAGCACGCCCTGCACGCCTTCCGCGGTTCCGGCGGCGAGGCCGACCAGCGCGAAGCCCATATGGCCGATCGAGGAATAGGCCATCAGGCGCTTGATGTTGCGCTGGCCGATGGCGGCGAACGAGCCGAGCACCATGGACGCGATCGACACGAACACCACGATCTGCTGCCACTGATGTGTGATCGAGGGAAACGCGACGATGGTCGCGCGCACGAACATCGCGATCGCCGCCGCCTTGGTCGCCGAGGCAAAGAACGCCGTCACCGGCGTCGGCGCGCCTTCATAGACGTCGGGCGTCCACATATGGAACGGCACCGCGGAAATCTTGAAGCAGAAGCCGACGAACAGGAACACCAGCCCGAACACCAGGCCGATGCCGCCCTCGCCCGCCGCCTTGGCGATGCCGGCGAAGCTGACCGTGCCGGTAAAGCCGTAGATCAGCGACGCACCATAGAGCAGCATTCCCGACGACAGCGCGCCGAGCACGAAATATTTGAGGCCAGCCTCGGTCGAGCGCACATTGTCGCGGTTCGACGCTGCCAGCACGTAGAGCGACAGGCTCATCAGCTCGAGCCCGAGATAAAGCGCGATCAGGTCGTTGGCCGAAATCAGCACCATCATGCCGACGGTCGAGAGCACGACCAGCGGTCCATATTCGAATTTCTGCTGGCGCTCCTTTTCGAGATAATCGAACGATAGCAGCAGCGAGCCGGTGCCGCCGAGCAGCGTCAACACCTTGAGAAACCGAGCGAAATCGTCGACGACGAAGCTGCCGGAAAACAGCTCGATGCGCCCGCCCGGCAGGTAGATCACGACCAGCGCGACGCCGAGCAGCAGGAACATCGACAGCGTATTGACGCCGTTGCTCTGGCCGCTGCCGATGACGCCCATCATCAGCAGCACCATGGCGCCGACCGCCAGAATCAGCTCCGGAAGGATCGGCTGCAGCGAGGAGATTTGCGTGATCGAGTTCATCGCCGTCCTTTAATGAATGAGCGCCGCGGTCTTGGCGGCGGCAACGGCATGATTGTAGGTGTCGAGCAATTGCGCGACCGAGGCCGAGGACATGTCAAGCACCGGCTTGGGCGCGACGCCGAACAGGACCGTCAGCGCGACCAGCGGCACAAAGATGATCACTTCGCGCAGGCCGAGATCCTTGATGCCCATCAGCACCGGCTTGTCGATCACCCCGAAGATCATTTTGCGGTAGAGCCACAGCGCGTAGCAGGCGGACAGGATAACGCCGAGGGTGGCGACGAAGGCGACGCCGGTATTGACCTTGAAGGTGCCGATCAGCGTCAGGAATTCGCCTACGAAGCCGGACGTGCCGGGCAGCCCGACATTGGCCATGGTGAACACCATGAACACCGCGGCATAAACCGGCATGCGGTTGACCAGCCCGCCATAGGCGGCGATCTCGCGGGTGTGGATGCGGTCATAAACGACGCCGACGCAGAGGAACAGCGCGCCCGAGACGATGCCGTGCGAGATCATCTGGAAGATGCCGCCGGAAATCCCCTGCGCGGTCGCGGCGAAGATGCCCATGGTGACGAACCCCATGTGCGCCACCGACGAATAGGCGATCAGCTTCTTCACGTCCTCCTGCATCAGCGCGACCAGCGAGGTGTAAACGATGGCGACCACCGACAGCACGAAGATGAACGGCGCGAAGTCGTGCGAGGCCGACGGGAACATCGGCAGCGAGAACCGCAGGAAGCCGTAGCCGCCCATCTTCAAAAGGATGGCGGCGAGGATCACCGAGCCGGCGGTCGGCGCCTCGACATGGGCGTCCGGCAGCCAGGTATGCACCGGCCACATCGGCATCTTCACCGCGAAGGACGCAAAGAACGCGATCCAGGCCCATTTCTGCAGGCCGAGCGGAAAGCCGTGATGCAGCAGCGTGACGATGTCGGTGGTCCCCGCTTCCCAATACATCGCCATGATGGCGAGCAGCATCAGCACCGAGCCGAGCAGCGTGTAGAGGAAGAACTTGAAGGTCGCATAGACGCGGCGCGGCCCGCCCCAGATGCCGATGATCAGGAACATCGGGATCAGGCCGCCTTCGAAGAACAGATAGAACAGCACCAGATCGAGCGCCGAAAACGTGCCGATCATCAGCGTTTCCAGGACCAGGAACGCGATCATGTATTCCTTCACGCGCTTCTGGATCGAGGTCCAGCTGGCGATGATGCAGATCGGCATCAGCGCAGTGGTGAGGATGACGAAGGGCAGCGAAATGCCGTCGACGCCCATGTGGTAGCTGGCGAAGCCGAGCCACGGCAACTGTTCGGTGAACTGGAATTCGCCGACGGTTGGATCGAAGCGCCACACCATCACCAGCGAAATCGCGAAGGTCACCAGCGTCGCCCACAGCGCGACCCAGCGCGCCGTGCCTTTGGCGATGCGGTCTTCGCCGCGCACCAGCATGATAAACAGCGCGCCGACCAGCGGCAGGAATGTCACCACGGAGAGGATCGGCCAGCTCATAGCTTTTTCTCCGCCATGACCTTATCCGAAAACCGGTGTCCACTTTTCGGGGTCATGGCTAGTGGATCCCCAACGAGAACATGAACCAGGTGATGAACGCGGCCGCGCCGATCAGCATGGCGAAGGCATAGTGATAGAGGTAGCCGGTCTGCAGCCGCATCACGTTGCGGGTGACATCGATGACGCGCGCCGAGACGCCATCCGGCCCGAAGCCGTCGATCAGCCAGCCATCGCCGCCCTTCCACAGCAGGTAGCCGAGCCGCTTCACCGGCTTCACCAGCAGCGCGTCATAGATCTCGTCGAAGTACCATTTGTTGAGCAGGAAGCGGTACAGGATGTCGTGCTGGCGCGCGAGCTCGACCGGAATGTCGGGCCGCCGGATGTAGAACTGCCACGCGATCAGGAAGCCGATCGCCATCAATATCGTCGGCGCGATGCCGACCACCAGCGGAACGTGATGCATCTCTTCGAGAATGTGGTTGTCCTTGCCGAAGGTCAGCGATTCACGGAAGAAGCCCTCGACGCCGTGGCCGGCGAATATCTCCTTGAACGGGAAGCCGGCGCCGATCGAGCCGAGCGCGAGGAAGGCGAGCGGAATCAGCATCACCAGCGGGCTTTCATGCGTCGAGCGGAAATGATGCGGATCGTGCGGCTCGCCGTGGAAGGTCTTGAAGATCAGCCGCCATGAGTAGAACGCGGTGAGCAGCGCCGCCGTCGAAGTGCAGAGGAAGCCGTACAGCGCCATCGGATTATGCGACACGAACGCGGCCTCGATGATCGCATCCTTGGAGAAATAGCCCGCGGTGAGCGGGAAGCCGGTCAGCGCCAAAGTGCCGATCACCATCACGACATAGGTGAATGGAATGCGGTCCTTGAGCCCGCCCATGTGGCGGATGTCCTGCTCGTGATGCATGGCGTGGATCACCGAGCCGGCGCCGAGGAACAGCAGCGCCTTGAAGAAGGCATGCGTGAACAAATGGAACATGCCGACCGAATAGGCGCCGACCCCCATCGCCACGAACATGTAGCCGAGCTGCGAGCAGGTCGAATAAGCGACGATGCGCTTGATGTCGTTTTGCACCAAGCCGATGGTCGCCGCGAACAGCGACGTGGTCGCGCCGATAAAGATGACGAAGGTCTGCGCGTTCGGCGCCAGCTCGAACAGCGGCGACAGCCGCGCCACCATGAAGACGCCGGCCGTGACCATGGTGGCGGCATGAATCAGCGCCGACACCGGCGTCGGGCCTTCCATCGCGTCGGGCAGCCAGGTGTGCAGCAGGAATTGCGCCGACTTGCCCATCGCCCCCATGAACAGCAGCAGGCAGGTCAAGGTCAGCGCATCGAATTGCCAGCCGAATAGCGGCAGGGTCTTGCCGACCAGCGCAGGCGCACCGGCAAAGATGGTGTCGAGATCGACGCTGCCGATCAGCATGAAGACGGCGAATATGCCGAGCGCGAAGCCGAAATCGCCGACCCGGTTGACGACGAAGGCCTTGATCGCCGCCGCATTGGCCTCAGGCTTGTGATACCAGAAGCCGATCAGCAGGTAGCTCGCAAGCCCGACGCCCTCCCAGCCGAAGAACAGCTGGACCAGATTGTCGGCCGTCACCAGCATCAGCATGGCGAAGGTGAACAACGAGAGATAGCCGAAGAAGCGCGGCCGGTACGGGTCCTCTTCCATGTAGCCGATGGAATAGAGATGGACGACCGCCGACACGCTGGTGACGACCACCAGCATCACCGCCGTCAGCGTGTCGATCCGCAGCGACCACTCGACCTTGAGGTCGCCGGAATTCATCCAGGTGAAGATCGGCACCCGGACGTCGCCGTGGCCGAAGCCGACCTGCACGAAGGCGATCCAGGACAGGATCATCGAAATCATCAACAGCGTCGTGGTGATCAGTTCGGCGTTGCGCGAGCCGGCCGCAGCCGGGCCGTGCCCGTCGTCCTCGTGGTGAGTCTCGTGGATGACCGCCCCGCCGACATGCGCGGACGGCGCGCCGTGATGCGGGCCGTGATCGGCGGCATCGTTCTCGGCGCCGGCCGGCGGCCCTTCGCCTGGAAAGCGGGCGCGGGCGCCGGCAAGCGCGATCAGGCCCGCCAGGATGGCGCCGAGCAACGGCAGAAAGACGATCGCCTGGTACATTATGCCCGTCAGCCCTTCATCAGGTTGATGTCTTCGACCGCGATCGAGCCGCGGTTGCGGAAATAGACGACGAGGATGGCGAGCCCGATCGCGGCTTCCGCCGCTGCGACCGTGAGCACGAACAGCGCATAGACCTGGCCGACGATGTCGCCGAGATGGGTCGAGAACGCCACCAGGTTGATATTGACCGCGAGCAGAATGAGCTCGATCGACATCAAAATGATGATGACGTTCTTGCGGTTGAGGAAGATGCCGAAGATCCCGAGCGTGAACAGGATCGCGGCAACCGCGAGATAATGCCCGAGCCCGATCGTCATACTTCGAGCCCCTGCCCTGGGCGCACCGTGCGCACCTCGATCGAGGTCGCGCGGGTGCGGGCGACCTGCGTCGGAACATCTTGGCGGCGCACGCGCACGCGATGCTGCAGCGTCAGCACAATGGCGCCGATCATGGCGACCAGCAGCACAAGCCCGGCCAGCTCGAAGAAATAGACATAGCGCGTATAGAGCACGAGGCCGAGCGCCTCGGTATTGCTGACCTGCGCCAGCGGCGGGATCGGCGACGCCAGCGGCTGGTTGATGCCGAGCGTCCAGGCGCCGACCACGAACAGAAGTTCGGCGAGGAAGATGCCGCCGATCACCACGCCGAACGGCAGGTACTGGAACAGGCCCCGGCGCAGCTCGGCGAAATCGACGTCGAGCATCATGACGACGAACAGGAACAGCACCGCGACCGCGCCGACATAGACCACGATCAGGATCATCGCCAGAAACTCGGCGCCCATCAGCACGAACAGGCCGGCGGCGTTGACGAAAGCCAGGATCAGGAACAGCACCGAGTGCACCGGATTGCGCGCGGCAATCACCATGAAGGCCGAGGCGACGCAGATGCCGGAAAACAGATAGAAGAAGATCGTGGCGACAGTCATCGTCGTCACCTGTACGGCGCGTCGAGCGCGATGTTCTTGGCGATCTCGCGCTCCCAGCGGTCGCCATTCGCCAGCAGCCGGTCCTTGTCGTAATAAAGCTCCTCGCGGGTCTCGGTCGCGAACTCGAAGTTCGGACCCTCGACGATGGCGTCGACCGGACAGGCTTCCTGGCACAGCCCGCAATAGATGCACTTCACCATGTCGATGTCGTAGCGGGTGGTGCGGCGCGTGCCGTCATTGCGGCGCGGGCCAGCCTCGATGGTGATGGCCTGCGCCGGGCAGATCGCCTCGCACAGCTTGCAGGCGATGCAGCGCTCCTCGCCGTTCGGATAGCGGCGCAGCGCGTGCTCGCCGCGGAAGCGCGGCGAGATCGGGTTCTTCTCGAACGGGTAATTGATGGTCGCCTTCGGCGAAAAGAAATAGCGCATGGCCAGAAAGAAGCCGGACACGAACTCCATCAGAAAAACCGCCTTGGCGGCGCGGTCCAGTCTCATGTCACCCTCCCTGCGGCGCGAGCAGGCCGAACGGCAGGCCGAATTGCAGGACGGCGGCGACGGTCGCCACCATGGCGAGGGACAGCGGCAGGAACACTTTCCAGCCCAGCCGCATCAATTGGTCGTAGCGATAGCGCGGCACGATGGCCTTGGCCATCGCGAACAGGAAGAACATGAACAGCGCCTTCAACGTGAACCAGATCACGCCCGGCACCCAGGTGAACGGCGCGATGTTGGCCGGCGGCAGCCAGCCGCCGAGGAACAGGATGGTCGCCATCGCGCACATCGTGCCGATCGCGACGTATTCGCCGAGCATGAACATCATGTAGGGCGTCGAGCCGTATTCGACCATGAAGCCGGCGACCAGTTCCGATTCAGCCTCGACCAGATCGAATGGCGGCCGGTTGGTTTCGGCGAGCGCCGAAATGTAGAACACGACGAACATCGGAAACAGCGGTAGCCAGTACCAGCTGAACAGCCCGTAAGGACCGTCCTGCGCCTCGACGATTTCGGTCAGATTGAGCGAGCCCGCGACCAGCAGCACGGTGATGATGACGAAGCCGATCGAGACCTCGTAGGACACCATCTGCGCCGCCGAGCGCACCGCGGACAGGAACGCGTATTTCGAATTGGACGCCCAGCCGGCCATGATGATGCCGTAGACGCCGAGCGACGAGATCGCGAAAATGTAGAGGATGCCGACATTGATGTCGGCAATCGCCCAGCCGACATTGACCGGGATTACCGCCCAGGCGGCGAGCGCCAGCACGCAGGACACCAGCGGCGCCAGCAGGAACACGCCTTTATTGGCGCCGGCCGGGATCACCGGCTCCTTCAGCACGAATTTGAGCAGGTCGGCGAAGGACTGGAACATGCCCCAGGGTCCGACCACGTTCGGGCCGCGCCGCATCTGCACCGCCGCCCAGATCTTGCGGTCGGCGTAGAGCACATAGGCGATTGCGACCAGCAATATGACGAGCAGCAGCAGCGATTGCGCCACGATCACGATCACCGGCCAGACATATGTGCTGAGAAAATCCATGATGCCTACTCAGCCGCCGTTCGCGCCGCGCCCGACTGCAGCGCGGAGCATTCGGCCATGATGGCCGAGGCCCGCGCAATCGGATTGGTCAGATAGAAATCGGTGACCGGCGAGCGCAGCGGCGCCTTGTCGGCCTGCCCGCCGGCAGCCGCGAGCCTCTCGACATGCGACGCCTTGCCCGGCTCGACCCGATCGAGACGCATGAAGATTGGATAGTCCCTGAACAGAGCCTGCCGCAGTTCGTTGAGCGAATCGAACGGCAATTTGTGGCCGAGCACGTCCGATAGCGCGCGAATGATCGCCCAGTCCTCGCGGGCGTCGCCCGGCGGAAAGGCGGCGCGGTTGGCCATCTGCACGCGGCCCTCGGTGTTGACGTAAAGGCCCGACTTTTCCGGATAGGCGGCGCCCGGCAGGATGACGTCGGCGCGGTGTGCGCCGCGGTCGCCATGGGTGCCGATGTAGACGACGAACGATCCAGGCGGAATTTCGACTTCATCGGCGCCCAGCAGGAACAGCACGTCGAGCGGCGCATTTGGCCGCGACATCTGCTGCGCGGTCAATCCGTCCTTGCCCGGCACGAAGCCGAGATCGAGCGCGCCGACCCGCGAGGCCGCGGTGTGCAGCACGCAGAAGCCGTTCCACTCCTTGCTGAAGAACCCGAATTCGCCGGCGATCTTGGCGGCCTGCGCCGCAACTGCCGCGCCGTCGGGCCGGGCCAGCGCGCCGGCGCCGAGGATCAGCATCGGCCGCTCGGCATTGTTGAAGGCGTCGGAATGCTTGCTCTGGCTGAACGCCGCCAAGCTGTCCGGGCCGGCGCCGAGATAGTCGTAGGGATACGTCAGATCGACTTTCTCGCCAACCAGCGCGATCGGGAACTTGCCGGCGCGCCAGCGCTTGCGGATCCGCGCGTTGAGCACCGCCGCCTCGCGCCGCGGATTGGCGCCGACGATCAGCAGCGCATCGGCTCTGTCGATGCCGGCAATGCCGGCATTGAACAGATAGCTGCCGCGGCCGGCTTTTGGATTGATCGCGGCGCCGTCCTGGCGCGCGTCGATATTGGCAACGCCCATCGCGGCCATCAGCGACTTGAGCGCATACATGTCTTCGACCGAGGCGAGATCGCCGGCAATGGCGCCGATGCGCTTTGGAGTGGTCTTCGCCGTCGCCGCAGCGATAGCCGCGAAGGCTTCGCCCCAGGTCGCCGGCACCAGCCGTCCGTTCCGGCGAATGTAAGGCTGGTCGAGCCGCTGCGTGCGCAGGCCGTCGACGACATGGCGGGTCTTGTCGGAAATCCACTCCTCGTTCACGTCGTCATTGGTGCGCGGCAAAATCCGCATCACCTCGCGGCCGCGGGTGTCGATGCGGATCGCAGAGCCGACTGCATCCATGACGTCGATCGACTGCGTCTTGTTGAGCTCCCAGGGCCGCGCCGCGAACGCATAGGGCTTCGAGGTCAGCGCGCCGACCGGGCAGAGATCGACCACGTTGCCTTGCAGCTCCGAGGTCATGGCGTGCTCGAGATAGGTGGTGATCTCCATGTCCTCGCCGCGCCCGATGGCGCCGAGCTCGGACACGCCGGCGACTTCGGTCGAGAACCGGATGCAGCGCGTGCAGTGGATGCAGCGGTTCATCACCGTCTTGACCAGGACACCGATATATTTGTCCTCGACCGCGCGCTTGTTCTCCTGATAGCGGCTGGCGTCGACGCCATAGGCCATCGCCTGGTCCTGCAGGTCGCATTCGCCGCCCTGGTCGCAGATCGGGCAATCCAGCGGATGATTGATCAGCAGGAATTCCATCACGCCTTCGCGCGCCTTGCGCACCAGAGGCGTGCGCGTGTTGAGGATCTTCGGTGTACCGTCCTTGTTCGGCGGCAGGTCCTTGACGCCCATGGCGCAAGACGCCTGCGGCTTCGGCATGCCAACCACCTCGATCAGGCACATCCGGCAATTGCCGGCGATCGACAGCCGCTCATGGAAACAGAAGCGCGGAATCTCGGCGCCCGCCGCCTCGCACGCCTGCAGCAGCGTGTATTCCGGCGGAACGTCGATCTCTTTGCCGTCGACAATGATCTTGGTCATGCCGATTTCTTTTCGTCCTTCGCGTGCTGCTCATTCCAGAACGTCAGCAATTCCGTGACGTCGATGCCGTCAATCGTCATTCCGGCAAGCCGGCTGTTGACGATCGAGGAGCCGGCGAGATTGGCCTTGTCGATCCGCAAGCCGGACAAATTGACGTTGTGAACCGTCCAGCCCGACATATTCACATCGTCAAACGAGCAGCCCGACAGGTTGATGTTGTGGTATTTGCCGCCCGACAGATTGACGTTTTCATAGGTCGAGCCCGACAGATTGACGTCGTCGAACACCGAGCCCGACACGTCGCTCTTGGTGACCGAGAGTCGCTTTCGTTCCCCGTCGATTTTCATCGCCCTACTCCGCTGCTTCCGCAACGGGATCGCGCGCGCCGAGATTGGACGAACGCGCGGTATATTCGTCGATGCGGCGCTCGATCTCGGGACGGAAATGCCGCAGCAGACCCTGCACCGGCCAGGCGGCGCCGTCGCCGAACGCGCAGATCGTGTGACCTTCGATCTGCTGCGTCACCTGCATCAGCATGTCGATCTCTTTGCGTTGCGCCCGGCCTTCGGCCATCCTTGTCAGCACCCGCCACATCCAGCCCATGCCTTCGCGGCACGGCGTGCACTGGCCGCAGCTCTCGTGCTTGTAGAAATAGGAGATGCGCGCCATCGCTTTGACGATGTCGGTTGACTTGTCCATCACGATGACGGCAGCGGTGCCGAGCGCGGACTTCTTGTCGCGGCAACCGTCGAAATCCATCAATAGCGTGTCGGCCTGATCGGCGCCGGCCGGCACCAGCGGCATCGACGAGCCGCCGGGAATGACGGCGAGCAGATTGTTCCAGCCGCCGCGCACGCCGCCGGCATGGCGTTCGAGCAGTTCGCGCAGCGGAATCCCCATCGCCTCTTCGACATTGCACGGCTTCTCGACGTGGCCGGAAATGCAGAACAGCTTGGTGCCGGTATTGTTCGGCCGGCCGATCGCCGCGAACCAGGCCGCGCCGCGCCGCATGATGTCCGGCACCGCCGCGATCGACTCGACATTGTTGACGGTGGTCGGGCAGCCATAAAGGCCGACATTGGCCGGGAATGGCGGCTTGAGGCGCGGCATGCCCTTCTTGCCTTCGAGGCTTTCGAGCAGCGCGGTTTCCTCACCGCAGATATAGGCACCGGCGCCGTGATGGACGTAAAGATCGAAATCGAAGCCGGAACCGCAGGCGTTCTTGCCAAGTAGTTTGGCGTCATAGGCCTCGTCGATCGCGGTCTGCAGCCGCTCGCGCTCGCGGATGAACTCACCGCGCACATAGATGTAGCCAACATTGGCGCCCATCGCGAAGCCGGCAATCAGACAGCCTTCGACCAGGAGATGCGGGTCGTGCCGCATGATCTCGCGGTCCTTGCAGGTGCCGGGCTCGGATTCGTCGGCATTGATGACGAGATAGCTCGGTCGCCCGTCCGACTGCTTCGGCATGAACGACCACTTCAGGCCAGTCGGGAAGCCGGCGCCGCCACGGCCGCGCAGTCCCGACGCCTTGACCTCGTTGATGATCGCATCGCGGCCCTTGGCGAGGATCGCCTTGGTGCCGTCCCAGGCGCCGCGCGAGCGCGCGCCCTTGAGGCCCCAGTCATGGAAGCCGTAGAGGTTGCGGAAGATGCGGTCTTTGTCGTCGAGCATGTCAGTTCGGTTTCGGTTTCGACTTGTCGCGGCCGCCCTGTGGCGCCGGAGATTCCTGCGCGTTCGCCGCCGCTGTCGGTTTCTTCGCCTTGGTGTCGGTCAATGCGACCGTACCGCCCTCGCCACTGCGCGGCTTCCTGCGGCCCGGCGTGTCATCGAGCAATGTGGTCGGGCCGCCGATCGGCGCCGACAATTGCCGCTTCACCTGGGGGCCCGGCTTCGGCTTCTTGCCGGCGGCGAGCGCATCGAGCAGTTGGTTGAAGCTGTCCTTGGTCAGATCCTCGTAATAATCGTAATTGATCTGCACCATCGGCGCATTGACGCAGGCGCCGAGACATTCGACTTCGATCCAGGAGAACTTGCCGTCGTCGGTGACGTGGCCCTGCTCGCCGATCTTCTTCTTGCACAGCTTCTCGAGATCGTCGGCGCCGCGCAGCCGGCACGGCGTGGTGCCGCAAAGCTGGACGTGGAATTTTCCGACCGGCTCGAGATTGAACATCGTGTAGAAGGTCGCGACTTCCAGCGCGCGGATATGCGCAAGGCCGAGAAAATTCGCGACATGACGGATCGCGGCTTCCGGCAGCCAGCCGCCGGATTGCTCCTGCGCGCGCCACAGCAACGGAATGATCGCCGATTGCTGGCGGCCGGGCGGATATTTCTTGAGCTGCTCGTTCGCCCATTCGAGATTGGCTTTGCTGAAGGCAAAGTCCGTGGGCTGCTGATCGGCGGGGGCGAGACGGCGAACGCTCATCGGTCCACCTCGCCGAACACGATGTCGATCGAGCCGAGAATGGCGGAGACGTCGGCCAGCATGTGGCCGCGGCAGAGGAAATCCATCGCCTGCAGATGCGCGAAGCCTGGCGCGCGGATTTTGCACTTGTACGGCTTGTTGGTGCCGTCGGAGACCAGAAACACGCCGAACTCGCCTTTCGGCGCTTCGACCGCGGCATAAACCTCGCCGGCCGGGACGTGATAGCCTTCGGTGTAGAGCTTGAAGTGATGGATCAGCGCTTCCATTGAGCGCTTCATCTCGCCGCGCTTGGGCGGCACGATCTTGTTGTCGTCGATCGAGACCGGCCCCGGCGTCGCGCCGAGCTTCTCGACGCATTGCTTCATGATGCGGACCGACTGGCGTATCTCTTCCATGCGAATGCAGTAGCGGTCGAAGCAGTCGCCGTTCTTGCCGATCGGGATGTCGAAGTCGAGCTCGGAATAGCATTCGTAAGGCTGCGCGCGGCGCAGATCCCAGGCCGCGCCGGACCCGCGTACCATCACGCCGGAGAAGCCCCAGTTCCAGGCGTCCTCCAGCTTGACCACGCCGATATCGACGTTGCGCTGCTTGAAGATGCGGTTGCCGGTGAGCAGGCCCTCAATGTCGTCGCAAACCTTGAGGAACGGGTCGCAGAACGCGCCGATATCGTCGATCAGCTTCGCCGGCAGGTCCTCGTGGACGCCGCCCGGACGGAAATAGGCCGCGTGCATGCGGCTGCCCGAGGCGCGCTCGTAGAACACCATCAGCTTCTCGCGTTCCTCGAAGCCCCACAGCGGCGGCGTCAGCGCGCCGACGTCCATCGCCTGAGTGGTGACGTTGAGGATGTGCGACAGCAGGCGGCCAATCTCGGAATAGAGCACGCGGATCAGTTGCGCGCGCCTGGGCACTGCAATGCCGAGCAGCTTCTCGACCGCGAGGCAGAAGGCGTGCTCCTGATTCATCGGCGCGACGTAATCGAGCCGGTCGAAATACGGCACCGCTTGCAGATAGGTCTTGGCCTCGATCAGCTTCTCGGTGCCGCGATGCAGCAGGCCGATATGCGGATCGACGCGCTCGACGATCTCGCCGTCGAGCTCGAGCACCAGGCGCAACACGCCGTGTGCGGCCGGGTGCTGCGGTCCGAAATTGATGGTGAAATTGCGGAGATTGTGTTCGGTCATCACGCGGGCACCGGATTTTGCGCCTTCGCGGCCTTTTCGGCGACGCGCGCATTGAACTTGTCCCACGGCACCACTGTGCGCTGATGCCGGCCCTCGCCGATCAAATACGCGCCGTCATGCGCGCTGACCTTGAATTCGAGCTTGCGGCCGTCGACTGATACCAGCTCGGCGTCGACGGTCACGGTGAAGCCCGGCGGTGTCGCCGCCAGATGGCTGACATCGACGTGGGTGCCGAGCGAGCCCTCGCCGGCATCGAGATGCGGCGCCATCAGCTGGGTGCAGGCCCATTCCATCAGGATGATCATGTTGCCGGTGGCGAATACTTTCGGCATCGCCGCGATCTCCGGCGCCTCCGGATAGGTGTAAGGCACCGTCTTGTTCATCGGCACGCGATAGGTCATGCGGTGCTTCAGGCCGGGCTTGAGCGAGGGCTTCATGACTTGCCCTCGCCTTTTGCTTCGCCCTTGACCGCGTTCTGCCCCGCCTTCTCGTCGCCCGGCAGCCCGTAATTGGTGCCTTCCCACGGCGAGAGAAAATCGAAGGTGCGGAATTCCTGCGCCAGGCGGACCTTGTCGTACACGACGCGCTTCTGCTCGTCGTCGTAGCGGACCTCGACAAAGCCGGTGAGCGGGAAATCCTTGCGCAGCGGATGCCCCTCGAAACCGTAGTCGGTGAGGATGCGCCGCATGTCGGGGTGCCCGGTGAACAGCACGCCATAGAGATCGTAGGCCTCGCGCTCGAACCAGTCGGCGCCGCGATAGACATCGATCAGCGACGCAATGGTTTCGTTCTCGCCGAGCGCCGCCTTCACCCGCACGCGCTGATTGATGCGCGGCGACAAGAAGTGATAGACGACATCGAAGCGTTTGTCGCGGCCCGGCCAGTCGATCGCGGTGATGTCGATGATGTTGATGAACAGGCAGCCCGGATCGTCGCGCAGGAATTTTGCGACCTTGACGATGTCCTTCGCCTCGACCGTCACGGTCAGCTCGCCGCGCGAGACGGCATAGCTGGTCACCGACGCGCCGAGGCTCGTCTTGATGGTCTGGCCAAGCCTGTCGAGAATATCGTCCATAATCTCTAGCGCTCGATCGTTCCGGTGCGGCGGATCTTCTTTTGCAGCAGCATGACGCCGTAGAGCAGCGCTTCGGCGGTCGGCGGGCAGCCCGGCACGTAGATGTCGACCGGCACGATGCGGTCGCAGCCGCGCACCACCGAATAGGAATAGTGGTAATAGCCGCCGCCATTGGCACATGATCCCATCGAGATCACGTAACGCGGCTCCGGCATCTGGTCGTAGACCTTGCGCAGCGCCGGCGCCATCTTGTTGGTCAGCGTGCCGGCGACGATCATCACGTCCGACTGGCGCGGCGAGGCGCGCGGCGCGAAGCCGAAGCGCTCGGCGTCGTAGCGCGGCATCGACATCTGCATCATCTCGACAGCGCAGCAGGCGAGCCCGAACGTCATCCACATCAGCGAGCCGGTGCGCGCCCAGGTGATCAGGTCGTCGGCCGCGGTGATGATGAAACCCTTGTCGGCAAGCTCGCTATTGACGCCCTGGAAAAAAGCGTCGTCCTCGCCCACCGGCTTGCCGGTGCGCGGATCGAGGATGCCTTGCGGCGCGGGTGCGACCACGGTCATTGCCTGATCAGTCCCATTCGAGCGCGCCCTTCTTCCACTCATAGACGAAGCCGACGGTGAGCACGCCGAGGAAGATCATCATCGCCCAGAAGCCGGCGACGCCGACCTCCCGGAAGGCCACCGCCCAGGGGAACAGGAAGCTGACTTCGAGGTCGAAGATGATGAACAAGATCGCCACCAGATAGAACCGGACGTCGAATTTCATGCGGGCGTCGTCAAAGGCGTTGAAGCCGCATTCATAGGCCGAGAGCTTCTCGGGATCGGGCTGCCGGTAAGCCACCAGGAACGGCGCGATCAGCAAGGCAAGGCCAAGCCCTGTCGCCACCGCGATGAAAATGACCAGCGGAAGGTAATCCAGCAGCAATTCGCTCATGGCGATTCTCGGCGACTCCGCGCTGTCCCGCCCCCGGAAAGATGGCCCGCCGCGGACCGGCAGGTCCGCAAAACCTTGTCCGCAAAGCCTTGCAAGCTCGTCAGAAAACGCCCTTGCCAGGTTGGAATAGCTTCAAGGACGGAGCCGTTTGAGGCTTTAGCGCAGCGCACAAATCGAGGCAAGCCAAGCTGGGGACGCGCATCCCCAGCCTGGTATGGCTATAGAAGTCCGTTGCGCGGGATGTAGAGGTGATGCGATGGATGACAAGACCGAATTCTCGAATCTGCCGGTGACCGGCACCGAACATTGGACTGAGCATAGCGGCGCCAGACTGTTCCTCTGGAACAAACGCGTCGGCGATTCGACGCACATGCCTCTGCTGCTGTTCGTGCATGGCTCTTCGATGGCGTCGACCCCGACTTTCGATTTGCAGGTGCCGGGCCACCCCGATTCATCCGCGATGGACTGGTTCGCGCGCCGCGGCTTCGACTGCTGGTGCGTCGATATGGAAGGCTATGGCCGCTCGACCAAGAACCGCGACAATAACGCGCCGATCGCGCAAGGCGCCGAGGATTGCTTCGCAGCCGCCAAATATATCCAGCAACTGCGCGGCGCCAAGCCGATGCACGTCTATGGGATTTCGTCGGGGGCGCTGCGCGCCGGCCTGTTCGCCGAGCGCCATCCTGACATGGTCGACCGGCTGGCGCTCGACGCCATGGTGTGGACCGGCGAAGGCTCACCGACCTTGGCCGATCGGCGCAAGAAGCTGCCGCAGTTCCAGGCCAGCAATCGCCGCCCGATCGACAAGGCCTTCATCCATTCAATCTTCGAGCGTGATCATCCCGGCACCGCCGAGGAAACCGTCATCGACGCCTTCGCCGACGCCGTAGTGGCGCTCGACACCTCGGTGCCGACCGGGACCTATGTCGATATGTGCTCGAGATTGCCGGTGGTCGATCCGACCAGGATCAGGGTGCCGACGCTGATTATGCGCGGCCAATGGGACGGCATCGCCGCGATGGAGGACCTGGTGAAGTTCTTCGAGAAGCTGCCGAACCCCGACAAGCAATTCGCGGTGATGCCGGGCATTTCACACGCCAGCTTCCAGCAGAAGAACTACGCGCTGGTTTATCACATCCTGTTCAGTTTTCTGACGCAGCCGAAGCCGGTGTATCGGGGGTAACGACCGCCTCATCCTGAGGAGCCGCGCACTTGCGCGGCGTCTCGAAGGATGAGATTGGCCCGGACGTGCCCTCATGGTTCGAGACGCGCGGCGTTGCCGCGCTCCTCACCATGAGGATCAACACCCGAGCTTCGTCGCCAAATCGGCCAGGTCTTTTCCGGCATAATCGACCGGCGCGGTCGGGCCGGTCTCACCCGTGTTCGGGCCATATTCATTTGGCCGGGCAATGTGTGCGGTTTGCAGGCCGCATTGCGCAGCGGCCACCAGATCGCGCGTGTGCGCGGCGACCATCATGCATTCGGCCGGCGCAAGATTGAACGCCTCGCAGGCGGCGAGATAAACGCGCGGCTTCGGCTTGAAATCGCCGGCGACCTCGGAGCCGAGAATGGCGTCCCAGCGCCAGCCATTGCGCCGCGCGACATCGGCCATCAGCGCGATGTTGCCGTTCGAGCATGGCGCCATCAAGAATGTCTTGCCGAGGCGTGCATGGGCCCCAGCGACGTCCGGCCAGCCGTCAAGCTTGTGCCAGGCCAGATTGAGTTCGCGCAGAAGTGCTTCGGGCAGATTTGCGAATCCAAATCGCGGCAGAATTTTTTCGAGGTTGCGCCGGTGCAGGATGTCGAGCTTGGCGAAAGGCTGCTTGCCGGATCGGACTTCCTCCATGCCGGGCTGGTATTCCTCCCGCCAGGCGTCGGCGAAGGCGATCCAATCTGTGGATTTGTTGTGGGTTACCAGAAGCCGTTCGGCCTCGCGCGCGACACCGCTGCGCCAGTCCACCAGGGTTCCGAACACGTCGAAGAACAGCGCTTTAGGGGGCGTCACCGGCACCGAAAACTCGCTCGCGGAGCGGACCAAGCGCGAGGGCAAACCTGCCCTAAGTCCTTGAAATAATGGCGGGAGCGACGGGACTCGAACCCGCGACCTCTGCCGTGACAGGGCAGCGCTCTAACCAACTGAGCTACGCCCCCGCGGGCGTCGCCGGGAGTTATAGGCCCCGCCATTTCGAGTCAAGGAGCCGCAAAACGCGCCCCCGAAGTTGCGAAAAAGCCCCATTTACCGGCAAGAATCGATGGTCAGACCGGCCCCGAATCGTCTATGCGGGCTGTGTGATTGGTGGTTCCCATACCACCGGATTCAACGAGGAGGGTCCACTGATGGCTGTAATTCCAGGCAAAGCGCCCGCACCGCCGACTGTGACGCTAAAGCATTTGTCGGCAGCATTGGCTGAACAACATGAGATGTCGAAGAAACAAGCCGAGACGATCCTCGACGATTTCATCGGCAGCATCGTCAAGCATCTGAAGAAAGGCGAACGCATCCGCATTAGCGGTCTTGGCATCTTGCAAGTCCGTAAGCGCGCCGCGCGCATGGGCCGCAATCCGGCCACCGGCGAAGCGATCCAGATCAAGGCGAGCAAAAAGGTCGCCTTCCGCGCTTCGAAGGATCTGAAAGAGTCGGTCTAGACGGCGAAGGCCGGACCCTCACGGGCCGACGGCAGGTGCGCGACGATCGCGCGCCTGCCGTTTTCTTTTTGCACCTGGCGCATGCACGATAGCCGGGCTTGGTTCGAGCGTGCGAAAACGGGCTAGCTGCGCTCGCCGACACCGGCCGGGCCGGATCGAGCGCCGGTCTTTCCCGCAGATGCCCGGGCGCGACTGCGTGGCGATTCGCTCACATCCGACTTGCGAGGGCCATCGCCGAACAGCGACCCCGCCGGCGCCACCAATATCAAGGCGTGGCCGACTGCCCGCAGCAGGCACCCGCCATCTGCCTCGCGTTTGGTCTCCGGGACTTCAAGGACGAATCCAGGCTCGACAATGACGTCCCTCGGCACGACGACCTGCTGGATGAAGTCCTGTCTGGCCTGCGGATCGTCAATCTCCTGCGCCGCTATCTCGCAAATTTCCGACACGCTGGCTCGGGTCGCAGCCGCCTGCCGAGTGGCAAACTCGGCATAGGGCCCAATACGCAATGCGAGAGCCTGTTCGATGAGCGCGAGCATCGCCTCGCGCCCAGGGCGCGCGGTCATGGGGGCATCGCTCGCGCGATCGATTTGCGCGATGCTGCCGCCGACCAGGAGGCAGGAGTAGCGGCCGGTAAAACGCATCGGCAATATGATGCGTTCGCCGTCGCCATAGCGCAGCACCTCTCCCGACTGCAGAACGTCCTTGGCGCTGCGATCCAGCGCCGGCAATGAGGATTGCTGCGCCGCCGCCTGGCGCAGGGCCGCCGCCACCATCGGCAGAAGCTCGGCTTCGCCATGAGTATCCGGCGGAGCGCCGGCTGCAAACACATTCTCGCGCCGGAACACATACCAGATACGGCTGCGAACACTGGCCTCGATGCGGCCGCGCTGCTTGTAACGTTGAACCCAGAAGCTTGCGCGATAGCGGGCGTTCGACTTTCCTTTGCTCTCTTTGTCGGGTTTCAAACCGACAGGGCGTCGCGTGTCGACTTCGGGAAAGTCGCTGACGATCGAAGTGATCAGCCCGCGGATACGGTCCGGCGGCACCTCTGCTGGCACCTTGACCAAGACTCCCGCGAGCGCCGGCTGGTCCTGCGGCAAGACGATCAGCGTCGCACCGGCGAGTTGTGCATTCGGGAGGATTACCGTTCCGCCGTCGCCACGGCGTCCGGCCACTGAACGCCAGTTCAGTGACGTAATTTCAATGTCTTCGTCATTGATTAGAACTCCGTCCCCGACCCGAACGACGCGATCGAGCACGAGCCCCGAGAACAGGCTGCCCAGCGTCGGCTGAATGCTGAATCCGACGATCGCGGTGACGACCGCAGATGTCGTCAGGATGGTCGTCAGATCGAATCCGAGATGGGCAAGCGCGACCGCCGCAGCAATGAAGCTCAGCGCGGCAAACACCAGGCCGCGCTGCAAGCTGGTCGGATCCGCCCGCAGCAGCCGGGGAAAGCCGAAGCGCAGCAGAAATTGCGCGATAATGATGACAATGAGGGCCGCAGTCGACACTGCGGCTGCCACATGCATCACCGGCGGCACCAGGCTCAGGCTGAACATGTGGTACGCGGCGGCAAATTCGTAGGACAGCCACAACACCGTCGAGACGGCGGCGAGGAACAGGATGCCGGCCAAGGTGATCATTGACGCCAGTCCCCATTAGTCCTGTGCATCTGGTGCGGCGCTGCTCAGGCGCTTGAGCGCCTTCGAAAGGCTCGTCCGCAAACGGTCGATTGCCGTCGCCACCGTGCGGATTTCTGTTGCTCCAGAATGCGGCAGGGCCACCCGCGCATCACCTTTAACGCTGGCCGCGTCAGCGGCTTGCGCCAGTGCCTGCAACGGCTGGACCAGAAGCGAGTCGATCGACCAGGTCAGCGCAAAATAAATAACGAGGAACACAAGCAGCAGACCGCCCACCAGGATCATGGCGATTTCTCCGGTCTCGCGCAGTTCGTGCGCCGCCGGCACGGTCAGCGACTGGACCGCCACGACCTCATTGAGGTGCCAGCCAAAGCCGTTGCTCGGTCCGTATTTCGCGAGCATCGCCGCCGGCGCTCGTTGCGGCGTGTCGTGACAGGTGAGGCAACTTTCCGTCGCCCTGATCGGCCGCGCGAGGTAGTAAACGCTTCCATCGTCACCGTCGCGGACGCCGTTCAATTCCTTCAGGTTCGGATCGGCCCGGAATCTGTTGATCAGCTCGACTTCATAAGGCGTTGGACGATCGTTGAGATTGGTCGGATTGAGCGCCGGTTCCCGGTAGGTGTAGCCCGGATAGGTTTCCTGCACCTTGCGATAAACGCTCTGCGCCGCAAATGCCGGCACGATCTCGCCATGGAATTCGTCGCTGGGAACATTTCTCAACGCCGGGCCGACATTGTTGTCGGTATAGGCGCGAATAGCGCTCGCCGTGCTCAGAAAGCGGCCGGCCTCCAGCGCGGTACGTTGCAGGGCGCGCTCGTGCAGCACCAGATAAAACCCACCGGCGCCGATGATCGAGGCAATGGCAAAGCTGCCGATCAGAACGAGTCGAACCATCCCCTTGGTGCTGATGCTGTTCAAAATCCCCCTCCCGCAGCCTCGCCGCCCCGAGCAGCGCCTCGACAGTAGCATTTTGCGAAGATTGGTGGGCGGTGACGGGATCGAACCGCCGACATCCTGCGTGTAAAGCAGGCGCT
>Ga0265313_10001123_pt1 | contig 25577 bp, 23 predicted proteins | sample 4123metaG_FD_203122 | JGI IMG/M metagenome (GOLD analysis project Ga0265313, IMG submission 203122) | Rhizosphere microbial communities from Carex aquatilis grown in University of Washington, Seatle, WA, United States - 4-1-23 metaG | ecosystem: Host-associated > Plants > Roots > Rhizosphere >...
GCCCGCGAGGCACAAGTTCTCGCCCTCGCCAGCCAGACCCAGAACGGTTTCCTCGACGGTCTTCTGCAATCCACGCGCGATGGCAGCCACAGCTTCCGAGGGAATCCGGACGCCTTCCTCGAATCCCAGCCGCTCGAAGAATTTCGGGCTGAAGCCGCCTTCAGATTGCCTGTGGCCGTCAAAGAACGACGGATCCAGGCGCGCCGACGTGGTCACCACCTCGCGAAACAGAGGCGCGTAACGCTCGTCGCCCGAGGCGGAGATCCACTGAACCTTGTGCTCTTCGGCTCCGGCGCGATAGCCCAGCAACTGCGTCACAGCGCCGTAGAGGCGCCCCAGCGAATCGGGATAATACCACTCGCGCTCCGCCTGAATCTGCGTATCCAGGGCGTGCCAGCGCGTGCCGCAGCGGAAATCGCCGTCGTGATCGAGCGTGAGCACGGTGGCTTCCTCGAAAGGCGATGCGAAAAACGCGGACGCGGCGTGGGCCTGGTGATGCTCCACCAGGGCGATCTCCGCCTTGGGGAACTGATCACGCAGGATGCTGTGCATCTCGGACTCCGGCGCGCGCGCGAACGGCCGCACCACTGCCACGCATTCCACGTCATTACGAGTGGTTCCCGCCAGGCGCAGGCACTCCGCGATCGACGCCTGCGGCAGCCCGCCAGGCCGCCACACGTGATCGAGCTTGTTCTCTTCGATGGCGGCCTTCAGCTCGCCATCCTTCAGCACGGCGCTAGCCGCGTCTCCTAACAGACCACCCAGGCCCAGAATCACCATTCAGAAGATCACCATTACTTCGCCTTCGCCTCGATTTTGGCCCATGTGTCGCGTAATGCCACCGTACGGTTGAACACCAGCTTCTCGCGAGTGCTGTCGGGGTCCACCGCGAAGTAGCCTAGCCGCTCGAACTGATAGCGACTTCCCGACGGGGTATCCCGCAGGCTGGGCTCGAGCTTCGCGCCGCTAACGACTTCGAGCGAGTTCGGATTCAGATTCACAGTAAAATCCTGGCCCTCGGGAACCACATTGGGATCTTCGCGATTGAACAGAGTTTCGTAGATGCGAATTTCCGCATCGACGGCATGTTCGGCCGACACCCAATGGATGGTCGATTTGACCTTACGGCCGTCAGGCGCGTTGCCGCCCTTCGTAGCGGGATCGTAGGTGCAGTGCAGCTCGACCACGTTGCCGCTCGCGTCTTTGACGACGCCGGTGCAGGTGATGAAATACGCATAGCGCAGACGGATTTCGCGGCCGGGCGCCAAGCGGAAATACTGCTTCGGCGGATCCTCACGGAAATCATCCTGCTCGATGTAGATCACTTTGGAGAACGGAACCTGGCGCGTGCCCATGGACGCGTCCTCGGGATTGTTGACTGCCTCCAGCTGCTCGGTTTGCTCTTCCGGATAATTGTCGATCACTACCCGCAGCGGACGCAGCACGGCCATCACGCGCGCCGCACGGCGGTTCAGATCCTCGCGCACGAAGTATTCGAGCAGCGCGAGCTCGGTGGTGCCGTTGGTTTTCGATACCCCGATCCGGCCGCAGAAATTCTGCAGCGCTTCGGGCGTATATCCGCGGCGGCGCATCCCGGAGATCGTAGGCATGCGCGGATCGTCCCAGCCGCTCACCAGCTTGTTCTGCACCAGGGCGAGCAATTTGCGCTTGCTCAGCAGGGTATAGGTAAGGTTCAGCCGGTCGAACTCGATCTGCTGCGGGTGGTAGATGCCGAGCTGATCGATAAACCAGTCGTACAGAGGACGATGATCTTCAAACTCCAGCGTGCAGATAGAGTGCGTGATGCGCTCGATCGAATCCGACTGCCCGTGGGTAAAGTCGTACATCGGATAGATGCACCACTTGTCGCCCGTGCGGTGATGGTCCATGTGCAGAATCCGGTACAGCACCGGATCGCGCATGTTGAGATTGGGCGACGCCATGTCGATCTTGGCGCGCAAGGTCTTCGATCCATCCGGGAACTCGCCCTTGCGCATGCGGTCGAACAGGTCGAGATTCTCTTCGACGGAACGGTTGCGATAGGGGCTTTCCTGGCCGGGTTCGGTCAGCGTGCCGCGCTGCTGGCGGACCTGGTCAGCCGTGAGATCGCAGACAAACGCTTTGCCCTTCTGAATCAGCTGCACGGCCCATTCGTAAAGCTGGCCGAAGTAATCCGAGGCATAAAATATCCGGTCTTCGAAATCGCCGCCCAGCCAGCGGACATCTTCGATGATCGAATCAACGTACTCGGTTTCTTCTTTTGACGGATTCGTGTCGTCGAAGCGCAAGTTGCATTTGCCACCGAATTCGCGCGCGAGTCCGAAGTTGATGGTGATCGACTTGGCATGACCGACATGCAGATATCCGTTCGGCTCGGGAGGAAAACGCGTATGCACGCGCCCTTCGTACTTCCCGGTCTTCAGATCGTCGAGGATAATTTCCCGGATGAAGTTAGATTGTGTGGGAACGGCTTCGGGGCCGTCCTTTGGCGTCGTCATCTATTGGCTATTCCTTAGCAACTGCCGTGCGTGGCCGATCCTCTTGAGCGCCGTCTCGCGGCCCAACACCTCCAGCGTCTCAAATAGCGGCGGGGCGTCTTTACGGCCGCACACCGCAACACGAATCGGCTGGAACATCTGGCCGGCTTTGATCTGCAAACGCTCCGCACCCGCCCGGAGCGCTGGATCCAAGCCCGCGTGATTGAACTCTTTCACATCCCGGAGAACCGTATCGGCCTCCTCTAATGCACGCGCGGCCATGGCTGCGTCGCCCTTTTGGGGAATCAGCAACGCGCTGTCATAGCGGTTTTCCTGAAAGAAGAAGTCCGCCGCAGTCTTCACGTCGCTGAGCAGGCGGATTCGCTCCTGAATCAGGGGAACGATTTGACGCATCTTCACCAGGTCCGCTTGAGGCGCGAACGGCAGCAACAATTCTGCCAGTCGTTCAGGTGGCAGCGTGCGAATATGCTCGGCGTTCAGCCACACGGCCTTGGGATCGAACGGGTCCTGCTCCGTGAAGTTGATGGTCGCGTTGCTGCGATTCACCCCTTCGAGTGAAAATACGTCGATCAGTTCCTGACGGGTCATCTTCTCGCGATCGTCCTTGGGCGACCAGCCCAGCAGGCACACGAAATTGACGAACGCCTGCGGCAGGAATCCGGCGTCGCGATAGGTGGTAACGCTCACCACCGGCCCATGCTTGCGCTTCGACAGCTTGGACCCGTCCGGCGCGATCAACAGAGGCAGATGCGCGAAGCTCGGCGGTGTGACTCCCAGAGCCTCGAAGATGAGCACGTGCTTGAACGTATTCGTCAGGTGATCCTGGCCTCGAACGACGTGGCTGATCTTCAGATCGGCGTCATCGGCGCAGGAAGCCATGTGATACGTAGGCGTCCCATTACTCCGCAGGAGCGCAAAGTCCTCGATATCTTCTGTGGCTTTCGACTGCGGGCCATAAACCAGGTCGTCGAAGGTCACTGCCTTGCGCGATTCCCGCGGCACCTTGAAGCGCAGCACGAACGGCTCGCCCCCGTTCGCACGGAGGTCGCTTTCCTCTTTCGACATGCCGCGCATTCGGGGATCGAATTTGGGGTGGAGCGACGTGTCCGCGTCAGCATCTTCGGAAACGGGAGAACCCATTTCCACGAAGTCCCGATACGCGAGACCTTTAGCCAAAATCGCCTCCGCCGCCTTCTGGTGCAGTTCGCCGCGCTCCGATTGCCGGTAGAATTCGTCCCAGTTCAGATCCAGCCACTTCAGCCCCTCGAAGATCGAATCGAGCGATTCCTGGGTATTCCGCTCGATGTCGGTGTCGTCGATGCGCAGGATCATGGTCCCGCCGTTGCGGCGGGCGTAGAGCCAGTTAAAGATGAACGTCCTGGCGCTGCCGATGTGGAGATACCCCGTAGGCGACGGGGCGAAGCGGACTCGAAGCATCAATCTACTAAGGATAACAGTGGATGGCTGGCGTCGATATAATTGGGCGAGGTCGGGCGGAGGAGGCACCGCATGAAATCGAGAAATAAGACAGTGTGGATTGGTGTGGCCGCTGGGCTGGTACTGGCCGCGCCCATATTCGCTCAGAAAGTGGATATCTTTCACGCACAGATCCGGGGTGACAGCGGAGACCGGGGGAAATGCACCATCGAAGTGAACGTGGATGGCGTGGCGGAGATCGAGATTAGAGCCGATGAGGGCCGGATGCGCACGCTATCCGGAGCAGCCTCGACCTGGCGTCGGATGGAGTGCACCGGGCCGCTTCCGCTAAACCCGCTGGATTTCCACTTCAGCGGCGTGGATGGCCGAGGCAGCCAGAAACTGCTACGCGACCCGGCCAGCAATCGCGGCACGGCTGTCGTGCGGATTGAGGACCCTGCTGGCGGACGCGAAGGCTACACCTTCGACATCGAATGGCGCGGCGCCGGCTTGATTGCTCCTGGCCCTGGCCGCGGCCCCCGGTGGGATGACGAAATCCGCTTCACCGGCCGCGGCGACGGATATTTTAAAAACTTCCGCGACCCCGACGAAGTTCTGCGCGATTGCCAAGTCTCGATAGACCGTAGCGGAGTGGTCACCGTCACCTTCCAGAACGCGCGGCGCGCTCGGCTAACGTTCACCGGCCAGCTTACGCGCTTCGAGCAAGGCCTGATCGTGGCCGATATGTCCGGCGCCGGCGTCCGCGGCTCGATGGAGATTCTGCGCATCGGGCCGGATCGCATTACCGACATCTCGATGTCGGCCGAGGGCCGGGAACACTTCGAGCTGAACTGGCACCGGTAAGATTTAAAACACGCCGATCATTCGCCAGTAGAAGACCCCGGCAATGCACGCCAGGATCGCCGAGATCGCGTAAATATTGGCGACGTTGAACATCTGCATCCTGGTGAAGCCCTGCTTCTGCGTAACGCTATCGCCAAGCGCCATCCAGAAGTTCATATAGAGAAGCCAGAACGGGGCGGAGGCGAGCAGCAGTGGCGCAGTCAGAATCAACGGCGGGATTCCCGCCTTGGCCAAGGGTTCCTCCAATGGCAGGAATATCAGCGGCATGGCAATGAACGCCGTCGGATCCAGGAATCGCAGAGCCAGCATCGCCAGCAGCACCACCACCAACAGCAGGATCGGGCTGCCAACCAGGCCTGCTACGTGCGGCAGCATCAGCCCGGCCATCCAGTCGGTGACCTTGGAGTCCACGATCACATTCCCCAGCCCAAAGATCCCGCCCAGGAACAGCAGCAGTGTCCAGGAAACGCCCGTAGCGATGTCGCCGTCCTGCAGGATTCCAGACATGGCGAACACGGCCATCGCGACCATGCCCACTCCGAAGGTAGGGAAGGAGTGGAGTTTCCCGTTGGTAGCCCACAGGAAGATCGAGACCGCGACCACGATCGCGGTGATCATTTCCTGGCGCTTGATGGACCCGAGCGCGGCGAGCTTCGATCGCGCAAAGTCGGTGGAAGCGCGCAGCGGAGCCTCGGGTTTCAAGAGGAGCATGTTGAGTCCCAGGATCAGCCCGCAGAAGATCAGCGTCGGAAGCGCCATTACCTGCGCGTAACCGGTCCAGGTGATGGGAATGTGCTTATCGGCGAACATTTTGAGGACCACCGGTCCGTTCAACGATCCCAGCTCGAACGCCAGCCCCGGTACCACCGCCATTTCGACCACCGTGAGCATGATCAGCGCCGATCCTTTACTGCGCGGTGCAAGTCCCAGGCTCTGCACCATGGCCCACGCGATAGGAGCCATAATGGCCGTGCGAACCGTCATCGACGGAATGCCCAGCGCCAGCACAAATCCGATCGCGAAGAAGGCCGAGAGAATTCCCGCATAGCTGCCGGGAAATAAGGTCAGGATGTAGTAGGACAACCGCTCCGCCAGGCCCGTCTTGCGCATCGCGAAGCCGTAGTACAGAACCGCGAGCAAGGTCCAGAAGGCGGGATCAGCAAAACCGCTGAGCGCCCTGGGCGGCGGAACTTTTATCGCGATCAGCAGCGCCATCATCAGCACCGACGCGACGCCGTTGTTCATCACCTCGGTGGCCCACAGGATCACCGTGCCAGCGGTAATCGCGAGAACCAGTTGTCCCGTGCGCGTCAGCCCCTGCGGCGTGGGAGAAAACGCGAGGATCAGGCCCACCACGATCGCCACGGCAAGCCAGATCCACTTGCCAGCGGAGGGACCGGCGGAGACGGCAACGGGCGGGTGCGCAGCGACTGGGGTGCTCATAAGAATCACCTATCCTATCAGGGCCGAACCCGTCAAGGGCGACGTGCTGCCCGGAGCTTCGGCTTGGGCGACTCCAACCGCACGAAAGCCGCTCGATCGGGATCATAGGCCGTCACGAATCCTTCGCCCAAGTCGTACACCCAGCCGTGCAGCCTCAGATCGCCCTGTTCCAGGCGGGCCGCTACCGATGGATGTGTGCGCAGATTGCCCAACTGCTCGACGACGTTCCGCTCCGTCAGGGCAAGCAAGAACTCGGGGCCGCTGTGAGTTGCTTCCTGTTGCAGGACCGCCTTGCGCGCGGGCTGCGCGTAATTCAGCCACGCAGTCACGCTGGTCAGAGGCTCCAGGGGCTCCGGATTCAGCACGCCCTTCATGACGCCGCAGTCCGTGTGCCCGCAGACGATGACATCCGCCACGCCGAGCACTCCCACCGCGTATTCGATGGTCGCCGAGACGCCGCCGATGGCGTCCGGATACGGCGGCACAATGTTGCCGATCACCCGGGAGATGAACAGGTCGCCCGGTTTCGTCTGGGTCAACATGCAGGGATCGATGCGGGAATCGGCGCAGGTGATGAACAAGGCCTCCGGGCGCTGCCCCAACGCGAGCTTCTGGAACAGGTCGCGGTGCTTGGGATAGACGGTCTTCTGAAATCGTGACAGGCCCTTGAGAATCCGGTCCACGGACAACTATTCTACACGTCAGCCTTTGGCGGGTAGCGAATCTGATACTATCAGGGCATGATAGTCTCGCCTGCCATCTCCGTGTTCTGGTGCCGATGATTCCGAGAGGATTTCCACCCCGCCGTCCCAGAATTCGTGAGAACGTCAATGAGGCGATTCGCGCACGCGAAGTTCGCGCTGTTTTTCCCGATGGCACCGTAGAGGTGCTGCCCACTCCCCAGGCCATCCGCAAAGCGCAGGACCTGGGACTCGACCTCATCCTCATCGCTCCCACGGCCGAGCCGCCCGTCGCCAAAGCCATGGACTACGGGCAATGGCAGTACGAGAACAAAAAGAAGCAGCATGAGGCCAAGCGGAAGCAGCACATCATCCAGGTGAAGGAGCTCAAGTTTCGTCCCAACACCGATGATCACGATTACGATTTCAAGAAGAACCACGCGATTCGATTCCTGACCGAAGGGAATCGCGTGAAGGCTGTGGTCCAATTCCGCGGCCGTGAGATCGCGCACACGGACCTGGGGAGAAAGCTGCTGCTGCGCTTCGCGGCGGATCTATCCCAGTATGGGAGCATGGAATCGCAGCCACGCCTGGAAGGCCGCAACGCGCACGTTCTGCTCAGCCCGGTGAAGGTCGAGAAGCCACATACTTCCAAAGAAAAAGATCCGAAGGAAAAAGAGAAAGAAAAGCCCAAGCCCGAAGGGGGCAACGGCACTCCTCCCGCCTCCGCTTAGTTACCGCCAGCGGCCTTGGCGATAGTAATAGCGGCCGCGCCGCGTTTCCCAGCGCCCCGGCACCCACACGGCTCGCGGCCGTGGCGGACGCTCCCATCGCCCGGCAACCCAGGCATAGCGCCCGCCGCCATAGCCCCAGTAACCGTCGATCCAAATGAGTCCAGGGCCCGGAGCAATACCACGTGCCTCCACTCGAATCGGCGGAGGAGGCGCGGTCGCGTAAAACGCATAGCCGCCGGCACACCCCGCCAACGAAAGTCCCCCGAGTATCACAGCCGTTCCGAGTATTCGTGTCATTTTGCGTCTCCTACCTTTTAGAACACGCCCGAGAGGAATGGGTTACGGGCTTAATCCCGTCTTCACGTGGCAGTACCGCTAGCCCCTGCATCGTGGCTGTTTCTGTGCCAAAATACGAAGCTGGAGGCAATTCCATGTCAGCCAAAGCTCTTATTCTCGCCGCGTCGCTGGGCGCTCTCATGACCGTTCCGATGCTGGCGCATCATTCATTTGGGTCGGAATACGACAGCAAAAAGCCGCTGAAGTTTGACGACGCGGTGGTGACCAAGGTCGAATGGACCAATCCGCACGCCCGTTTTTATGTCGACGTGAAAGGCGCGGACGGCAAAGTCGTGAACTGGAACTTCGAGCTGGCCAGTCCGAACGTCCTGAAGCGCAATGGATGGACCCGGAACACCTTGAAGGAAGGCGACCACATCGGCATTGAGGGCGCGGCAGCCAAGGACGGCGCGCATCTGGGTAACGCCCAGAAGGTCACTCTGCCCGACGGCAAGCGGGTATTCGCCGGATCGAATACGGACGGACAATAGCCGTGAAAAAGTATTTTGCTAGCGCGGCCATGACCTTCGTGGCGCTGACGGCTGCGGTGCTACTGCTGCAGGGCCCAGCCGATTCTCAAGACCCGGCGGGCGACGCCAAGGGGCCTGTCGATGCAAAGGCCACAGGCAAGGGCGCCTTCAAGGGAAAAGGTAAGGGCAAGGCTCGGCCCACTGGTCCCACGCCTCGTATGGCCGACGGCAAGCCGGATTTCTCCGGGATCTGGAATGGCGGCGGACCCATCGGCGATATCGCCCAGGGGTTGATGCCGGGAGAAGAGATTTCTTTGACTCCCTGGTCCAAGAAGATCATGGACACGCGGCTGACGAAGGATGATCCGGAAGCGAATTGCCTGCCTACCGGGGTACCGCGCATCGCTCCGTACCCTTGGCGGATCCTTCAGACCCAGACCCACATCTTCTACTTATTTGAGGGCAACATCCACAGCTTCCGGCAAATCTTCATCGACGGTCGGCCACATCTTAAGGATCCGGATCCCACCTGGTATGGCGATTCCATCGGATCCTGGGATGGCGACACGCTGGTGGTCGACACCATCGGATACAACGACAAATTCTGGTTCGATTTCAGTGGGCACCCGCATTCCGAGCAGCTTCACACTATCGAGCGCATCAACCGGCCCGATCTCGGTGGGCTGGATATTGAAACGCAGATCATCGACCCGGTGGCCTACACCAAGCCCTTTAAGATCAAGTTCACCGCCACTCTCCGGCCGGGCGAAGAATTGATGGAGTACATCTGCCAGGAGAACCAGCAGGACGCGCAACACCTGCAGGGTCCGGCGGGACCACCGAAATAAAGCTCTACGGAGCCTTACAGGAGAAGTTGGCAGCGTCGTTGGTGCTGCCGACTCCCTTGTACGTCGCCACCTGCGGATACGGGCACAGCGGACGAGTCATATCCACGCGGTTATTGGCGACGTGCGAAGCCGTCATCTGCTCCGGAGCGACGTTCGATTCCCGCCACCGCTCCATCGCACCCATGTAGTTAAACTGGTTGGGACCAGGGCCGCCCTGGCAGTGCCCCATGCCTGGAACCATGAACAACCGATACCAGTTATCCTGCTTCGAGCCCATCTTATTCAGGACGCTGGAGTAGTAGTTGATGCTGTTCTCGGGCGAAATCGCGGTGTCAATCCAGCCGTGATACATGATGAGCTTTCCGCCGCGCGCCTTGAATTGCGAAAGATCGGCATTCTCGGCGTTGATGTAGCCATACTTCTCATCCACCGCCGGAACGTCCTTGTCGACGTCGAAGGTCTTCCAATCCCAGTTGGGATCCTGATGCAGGACCTCGCGATAGGTTCCGAGCGAAAGCGCCGTGGGTGTCGGTCCATTCGACGCGGACAACACGCGCCACGTCGATTCGCCGCCCATCGCGTATCCCGGATACACCACTTCGCCCTTCGAATTCTTTACGGGACCGTGCGCCTTCTTCACCGATTCGATCTGGGCCGCCGTGAGGCAGTCATTCGTGTCGGCGCCCTTGCACAGCAGCGATCCGTAATCGAAGTTGCACTTGCGCGGATTGTTCAGCAGGCCGTCCTTGACTCCGTCGGCCGCGTCACAGGCATCCAGTACGGATTTCCCCAGCATGGCGACTTTCGCCGCTGGAACCGCAGCGCCGGGCTGCCGCACCGCGGTTTGCACCACGAGATCGAAGGCGTGCAGATGGGTCTGAAAATTGGCGGGCGCTCCGGCGACAATGCCGTCGAAATCCTCCGGGTAGCGCTGCGCTTCCATTAATCCCTGGCGGCCGCCAGTGGAGCAGCCGTTCCAGTAAGAAAGCCGAGGACCGCGGCCATAGAAAGCGGTAATCACAGCCTTGGCCTTGACCGTCATTTCGTGCACCGCGCGATAGGAGAAATCGACAATCTTTTCCGGATGGCCCACTGCGAAGTTCGCGTTGCCGCCTTCGTGGCCGGTATCCGTGGAGGATGTCGCGTAGCCTTCCTGCACCGCGTTCGCCAGTGCCGGGTAGCTGATGACTCCGGCCCATCCGCCGCCGCCGACCGCCTCATATTTTCCGTTCCACGCCGCGCCGATCGGGAGCCACACTTCGATCTTGATATCGGAATCGGGCGACGGCTTAAGGGTTGCGAGCATACGGCAATACGCCGGCAGCATCTGAGGCGTCTGGGCTGCACCGCCGCGGCCTCCAGCAGGCGCTGCGGGTGGCGGATCGATCGCGTCGGGCTGCGGCGCCGGCGGCGGCGCCGGATTCTTAAACGCCCCGGCAGGCACGGTGGTGACCATGGTGATGGTGGTATCGGGCAGCTTGAGCGACTGCAACTGCTCGCACGGAGTCTGCGCGAAGGCAACGGAGATCGTAGCTGCAATAAGAAGTATAAGAGCGCGGTTCATGAAAGGCCCCCCTGGTGGCTTAAGCCAAAAATTACCATACTTAGGCGATCCCTGCATTGTGGACGATCTTGCCGTCCACAATTGTCAGGACAGAACGTATCTTCTTGATGTCGGCATCTGGAACCGCGAAATAATCGCGATCCAGGACCGCCAGATCGGCCAGCTTGCCCGGCTCGATCGAGCCGATCTTCTCTTCCATGCGCAGGAACCAGCTATTGTTGCGAGTAAACAAACGAAGCGCCTCGGCGCGCGTGAGTTGCTGGTCGGCATTGACCTTGTCGCCGAATGAGTTGACGCCGGTGGTCGCGTAATAGATGTGCAGCCAGGGATTCAAGGGCGCGATATGGACGCCGTCGCCGTGAATGCCCACCCGGATGCCATGGTCGACGATGGTCCGGAACGGCGGTCCCGCGACCACCTTCGGATCCGATGAAGTGACCCAGCGAAACGCGCCCATCTCGACCCCGCAGCCCAGTGCCTTGAGCCGATTGAGCAGGTCGGCGTTGACTTGCGGAACATGGTGGACCACCCATCGCTTTTGCGTAATATCGAACTCCTTGTTCACGGCCTCATACGCCTCGACGACCTGCGTCAGCCCAGCAAGATTCTGGACGGCGTTTTCGTTGCGCCACCCGGCTTCGGCGACCAGATGTTGGGCGTCCCTCCAAACTGCGCCGCTGGTGAGGGGAGCGGCCCATTCGCCGATCGCTCCCGTCCGCATCATGTCGTCGCCGAAGAACTGGAACTGGTTGCGAAGGCGTTCTTTCAGCTCGGGTAAATTTGGATCAGTCTGGTTCTGCAGGAAGTTCATTTGCAGACGGATGATGGTCTTTCCTTCGCGATGCAGCTCGAGCCACGGATCGTACATGCGGTACTGGTCGAGATTGGATAGGATCTGGCTCGGATGAAGTGGTCCGGGAGTCGGGAACAACACCTGATCCAGGTGCGTAGTCAGCCCGACGCTGGCCGAGTAATTCATCGCATCGACAGTGCTCCGCTTGCGGTCCGCGAACGTCTGCATCCGGCGCAAGAGGAACAGGGCAGACGCTGACGGATTGCCCGACTGGCCCGCGCCGGCGATCGCACCGGTGGGTGAGACGTTTATTTTCTTGATATCGGGATGAACCGGCGGCGCGGCATCGACAGCATCGAAGAACGCTTTGCCCAGGCTATTGGTCGCGCAGGGACCCGTGAAGCGCTCGTACAAAAGCACGGGATGATCGGGAACTGCCTGGTCGAGTTCGGCAAGTGTCGGATGGCGATGTTCGGCCCACTGGTTAGGATGCCAGCCGCCCATGGATGTAATCCACGCGCCCGCTGGAACATCCTTGCGCCGCGCAGCCAGCGTTTCCTGGATCTCGCGAATCGAGGTCGTGTTTTCGAGGATCGTGTGATAGCCCGGACGATTCGCCAGGCTCACGCTGTGGATGTGGGGCTCGACCAATCCCGGCACGACGGTGCGTCCGCCGAGATTGATGATGCGAACACCTGGACCGGCTGCCGGCGCCGCGTTCACGGCCAGAAACCGGCCGTTGCGCATCGTCACGGACGTGGCGATGGTGTTGGCCGCGTCCAAAGTGTGGATTCGGCCATTGGTCAGCACCAGCGTTTCCTCTGGCGAGATGTTCTGGCCGGAGACGACACTCGGGAGTATGACGGAAGCTGGTCCGGCGGCGAGGGCCGCAGCTGCGGCGGTGGCTCCAAGAAACCGGCGGCGCGAGGATCTTTTCGTGTTCATCGGTCGGATTATAGCGCCGGGAACCCTTAGAATGTGGGTTGGCGCCCATCTCCATCCGCGGCCTGACAAAGCGGTACGGAAATGTTTTGGCCGTCAATAACCTGAGCCTCGACGCGATCCAGGGGGAGATCCTCGGATTTCTCGGGCTGAACGGGGCAGGTAAGACCACCACGATTCGTATCTTGCTCGATCTGCTGCGGCCCAACCGCGGGAATGCGTTCATCCTGGGGCACGATTGCCAGTCGGACGGTCTCCGAGCGCGCTTGAACATTGGCTACCTGCCCGGTGAAATGGGAATTTACTCCGATCTGACCGGACGCGAGGTGCTGAATCTACTCGCGGGCCTGAGCGGGCACGTAATCAATATGTCGCGCCGCGGCGAATTGCAAGAGCGTTTGGAATTCCCCACAAGCGACCTGCGCCGCCGCCTGCGGGAATACAGCACCGGCATGAAACGCAAGCTCGGGCTGATCCAGGCATTTCAAACCGACCCCATGATTCTGATCCTGGATGAGCCCACCGAAGGGCTCGATCCGCTGATGCAGGAGTCTTTCTATAAACTGCTTGAGGATGTGAAACAGCGCGGCCGAACCGTGTTCATGTCGTCGCACGTGCTTTCCGAAGTCGAGCGTGTGTGCGACCGGATCGCGCTAGTGCGGAAGGGCGAGTTGGTGCTGCTCTCAAACGTGGAGGAACTCCGGAAGCTGGCCGCACGCCAGGTGCGGGTGCACTTCGCCGAAGACGTTCCCGGACCGCGGTCATGGAACCTGAAGGTCGAAGGGCCGCTCGGCCCGCTACTGAGGACAATCGCCACGTTGCCGGTGCAGGATATCGAGATCGAGGAGCCGAAGCTCGAAGACGTAATCCTTAAATATTATCGAGACGGTGCCAAGTGAGGAGCGCGGGACTCCTGTTCGCGTATTCGCTCAAACGCGTGCGGACTCTTGTGATCACCACCGGGCTCCTGCTGGCAGCGCTGCAATTGGTTCTCATTTTCGTCGCGGGTTCGATTCAGAGATCCGGCGGATTCGATCAACTTGCCGCGCTGCTCCCGCCGTTCGCACGCCAGTTGCTGGGCCCGTCGGTGGCGACGTTCATGTCGTTCTCCGGGATCGTGTGCCTGGGATACTTCGAACTCGCCGTCATGGGAGCCCTGATCGCATTAGCGGTCACGCTCGCCACCACTCCGGCGTCCGAAGTCGAGATCGGATTCATGGATTTGATCCTGGCGCGTTCCCTCGCCCGGCACTGGATCATCACCCGCACCATCGCGCTGACCGTCGTGGTATCGGCGTTCATGCTGGCCCTGATGGTGGCAGGCACGTGGACCGGACTGCGGCTGTTCGCTCCCCAAGGCGTCGAATGGCCTTCGGCGAGGCTCGTGAATTCGCTGGCCGTCAACTTGGGGATGCTGACGCTGTGCTGGGGCGGCGTGGCGATGGCCATCGGCGCTGCGTCACGTCGTCGGAGCGTGGCGGGAGGGGCAGCCGGATTGCTGGCGCTTGCGGCTTTTCTTCTGGACTATGTCGCGCGGCTGTGGCAGCCGGCTGAGAAAATCGCGTGGCTATCGCCCTTCCGGTACTACAATCCGTTCGATCTGATCACGGGAAATGCCCTGCCGTTCAAGAATCTGGCGGTACTGGGCGCGATCACGTTAGTGGGATTCGCCGCAGCGTACGTATTGTTCGCGCGGCGCGATATTTCCCACTAGACGCGTTTTAATCGGGCGGTTGATAATTGTGCAGCAGGTCCTGATACCCGTTCATCGCCAGGCGGCAGGCCATCTCGGTACCGGCGAATCGCGCGCGATGCCAGGTTTCCCGGGGCGTGTACACGATATCGCCCTGATCGGCGATGAAGATGGGCAGCGATCCGATCTTGTACTCCATCTTGCCTAACAGGATGAACCAGAACTCGGACGATTCCAGGTGGAAGTGGCCCCAGTCGGTATCGGGCGCGGGTCGCTGCTTGGTGGGATCGCCGATGATGATGTTGGCCACGGCCCGATCGTCGGCGATGAAGCGGCGCTGCTTCTCGGTTCCGGCGACCACGTTATTGAAATCGATGTAAGGCTTGTTGTTCTGATCGTACTTGCCCTTGCCGCTGATCCGCACTTTGACGAAAGTGAACCCCGGCATGGCCGCCGGTTTCTCATCGATCGGGTACATCGTCTTGGCACCGGCAATATTCACTTCAAGCCGTAGCGACGGCTTATCGCCCACCGTCTCCATACTAAAAACGTTACGATATGGCACCTGAACGAGATAGCCCTTCGACGCCACGAACGGCTCCTGCCCTTCGATAGTGAAGCGAATCTGCCCGTCCTGCACGATCCACCAGGCACGCGTATCGGGATGGAACTGGCGCGGCGTCTTGGCGCCGGGCGCCATCGAAACGTAGTCGGCGTGGAGCGTGCTGTCGTCGACCACCGTCTGGGACCAATTTGCCTGACCTTTGTGCTTCGCGAGTAGGTCAGACAGCTTCCAAATGGGCTGGTTCGGGGCGACCCAGGTGTTGGGCTGGACCGGCAGGGGCGCCCAAGCGAAGGTTTCGCGCTGTTGAGCGCGGAGAGCCGTAAATAGACCGAACACCACCGCCGCGGCCAGGGCAATTTGCTTCAGTAGGCGCATATTCGTTATCCCCGCCTACCATAACATCGCCGAAAACCGGTGTAAACCGAGGGATTCTATGTGCGCGAAACCAGTTCCTGTTCGTGCGTCGGCAACTGACGAAAGAATTCCAGAAACTTGCGGCGATAGGTTTGCGATTTGGGCGCATTCAAATGAGGCGCCATCGAATGCGCCAGGTTCAGGATGCTCTGGCCGAGAGCGGACTCGTGCGAAACCGCCGCGGCGTTAAGAATCGCTCCTTGGACACCGGCGTAGTCGTTAGAGAACGAATAGGCTACCGGCAATCCGACCAGTTCCGTCACGTCAACGTCGCTGAATTCATTGCGAACCTTGCGGTTGAGCAACAAGCTGACACGATCGAGCAAGCCTAAGTCCTTCAAGCTGGCTAGGCGCGCTTTGGCCATATGCAGCGGGACCACTTCCGGGGTCGTCACCAGGAAAATCCTGCGCGACTCTTTCATGAGCGCGACGGAGAATTCGTCCATGCTGCTGGCCAGGTCGACACAGATCACTTCATACTGCGAGCGCGCCATTGCCAGAACGCGTTCGAGGCTCGGCAAATCGAGACCGGCGGGGGGTTCCAGCAAACCGGCGTGAAGGACTTCCAGCCGGTCGTACTTTCCGACCATCTGCGACCAGATGTCTTCGTCCAGATTCCCGGCGTGCTTGATGGAGTCGACAACCGAGCCGCTGGTGGCGAGCTTCAACAAAAATCGAATTGCGCCGGCCGCAAGATCGCAATCCATGAGCAGCGTGCGGGCGCCCAAGTCTTCGGCCAGCGCATGGCTCGCGCTCACCGCAAGCGTCGAGGTTCCGACGCCCGGCTTAGCCGGCAGGAACGTGTACAGATCCGACTGGCGCACGGCCGCCACGGGATGAGTCATCAGGCGTCGCCGGGCAGAATCAACGGCGTTCGCCAAAGCCGAAGCGTCCAGCGGAAAGCTGAGATGTTCCCGGACTCCCAGGTGCATCAGTTTCGGCAGTAACTCGGGCGAATCGTGCCCGTCAAAGGTGATGATCGGCAAACCCGGCACCGCGTTGTCCAGCCCGCCGATGATCGCTTCCGATTGCGCCCAATCATCCACACACAGCAGCACGAGATCCGCTTTGCGCACGCGGATCGCGCGCAATAACTCATCTGGCGATGGATAGGCGGTCATGACTCGCGCCACTTCGAGATCGGGAATTCTAGCCAACAGGCCGGCCAGTTGGGCGTTTGCGTCTTGGTTGGGGCAGATCAGAATACAATGAAGCATCACAAGCGTCTATCGGCCGCGCGGTTCGGGTGCGATAGTCAAAGACGTTATATGCGAATGCACTGCATTGCCTGGTGTTTGCTGGTTCCAAGCGCCGTAACATCGTTTGGCCAGGCGCGGGATTACGGCCGGTCGATGGTGATCACGCAGCAGGGCATGGCGGCTACCAGCCAGACGCTGGCCTCTCAAGCCGGCGCACAAATCCTCGCGAAAGGCGGCTCTGCTGTGGACGCGGCCATCGCCGCGAACGCAGTACTGGGCGTGGTGGAACCGATGATGAACGGCATCGGCGGCGACCTGTTCGTGATTTATTGGGACGCGAAGTCGGGGAAGCTGACCGGGCTGAACGCGTCGGGTCCGGCGCCGCGCGGACTAAGCGCCGAGTTCCTGACCAAGCAAGGATTCCAGTCGATGCCCGAGGGCATCCACAGCGTCACGGTGCCGGGAGTCGTGGACGGCTGGGCGAAGATGCATGAACGCTTCGGTAAGCTTCCGTGGAAAGATCTGTTCCAGGCTGCGATCGCGTATGCCGAAGAAGGATTCCCAGTGACAGAAGATGCCCAGCGTTATTGGGCCGGCTCTGCCGCGTCATTGCGGGCTTCTCCCGCAAACCAGGCTGAAACCGCTCGCGTCTATTTGCCGGGCGGCCGCGCGCCACGCGTGGGCGATATCTTCAAGAACCCCGAGATGGGTCGTGCGTTGCGCGTGATCGCCGAAAAAGGTCGCGACGCGTTCTATAAGGGCGAAATTGCCGACGCGATTCTCAAGACCTCGCGAGGCTTGGGCGGGACCATGACCGCCGAAGATCTTTCCACATTCTCCTCCGAATGGGTCGAGCCGATTTCATCGGAATATCGTGGATGGCGTGTGTACGAACTGCCTCCCAACAGCCAGGGAATCGCTGCGCTCGAGATGTTGAACATCATGGAAGCCCTGCCCGCCGGTAACGGCAGTCCAAATACCGCGGATGAACTGCACCGCCGGATCGAAGCCATGAAGCTGGCTTATTCCGATCTCCGCTACAACGGCGACCCGCGATTTGCCGATATTCCGGTGCGCGGGCTTCTGTCGAAAGACTACGCTCGCAAGCGGGCCGCGACCATCAATCCCGCAAAGGCCAACTGCGGGGTAGCCGCTGGTGCGCCCGTGTTCGGGGAGACCACCTACCTGACGACCGTGGACAAAGACGGCAACATCACGAGTTGGATCCAGAGCCTGTACGATTATTTCGGCTCCGGAATCACTGTTGAGGGCCTCGGCTTTCTGCTGCACGACCGCGGCCAGAATTTCACGCTGACGCGCGGCAGTCCGAACGTGTTGGCGGGCGGCAAGCGTCCTTCGCACACTATTATCCCGGGCTTTATGGAAAAGGGCGATCAGCATATCGGCTTCGGCATCATGGGCGGATCGAATCAAGCCATGGCGCACGCGCAGTTTGTCTCGAACGTGGTCGACTACGGCATGAACGTCCAGCAGGCGATGGAATCGGCGCGATTCCGCAAAAGCGGCGCGCAGGGATGCGACGTCCGGATCGAAAGACGGGTGCCCGCCGCAGCGATTCAGAGCCTCAACGAGCGCGGTCACCAGGTGCAACTCGTGCGCGAATACGATTCCGCGGTTACGGGTCGCGGACAGGCGATCTTGTACAACTCGACCACCAAGACCAAGTTCGGTGCGTCGGATCCGCGAGCAGATGGGTCGGCGGTGCCGGAACCGATCCGATAGGGCGGGGACTGCCTACCGATTTCGATGAACGAATCCCGCGCGGTCCGAACGAGGACACCGAAATCGGCTGGCTGTCCCCCAACTGGGCTGGGTACAATGAGGGATTCATGCGCGTGCTGTCCTCATTCGTTCTGCTAGCTGTATTTGCGTGCGCGCAGGCGCTGCCGGCAAACTGGCATGTTCAGCCTGCGGGAACGCAGGTGGCCCTCGATTCGCTGCCCTTGAGTGCGGCCCTTTCGCCCGACGGCAAATTTCTGCTGGCGCTGAACGCGGGCGGTCATCCTTCGATCAGCGTGGTCGAGACGAGTGCAATGAAAGAGACAGCTCGTGTAGCGATTGCAGACGCCGGGCTCGGACTGGCGTTTTCGCCCGACGGGCGTCGCGTCTATGTGGGTGGCGGATCGCGAAACGTGGTGTTCGAGTTCACGTTCTCGGCTACTGGCGAGTTAAAAGCCTCGCGGGAGATCTCAGCGGGCCAACCAGCGCTCATGAACTTCATCGGCGATGTCGCCGTCTCGCCGGATGGACGGACGGTCCTGGCGGCCGATCTCTTCCATGACCGCGTGTTGGTGATCAACGCGCAATCGGGCCAAGTCACTGGAGCGCTCAAGTCGGGACGACGCCCCTACCGGATTCTGTTTCATCCCGACGGCCAGGCATACTTCGTTTCAAGCTGGGCCGACGCCTCGGTGTACGAGTACAGCCTGCCTTCAGGTACTGAGATGGCACGCGTTCGTGTGGGTGCGCATCCCACGGATCTCGTCTTGAGCAATCGAAAAATTCCCGACGATCAGAACACCTGGCAGTATCGGCTATTCGTAGCGGCGGCGAACACCAATGACGTATTCGTGATGGGCGTGAGCGAAGGCAAGGAACTGAGCGTGCTCGAAACGCTCAACGTCGGGTTTAGCGCGCTCGCCCCCGCCGGTATGACTCCCAGTGGCTTGGCGCTGAGCGCCGACCAGACGCGGCTTTACATCGCCTGTTCCGATGTGAACGCGCTGGCAGTGGCGGATATTTCGGAGGTACGCAGCCGCGTGGCGGGTTTCGTTCCCACGGGCGCGTATCCGACCGCGGTGCGCGTATTGAACCCAGGGCGAATCGCGGTGTTGAATGGCCACAGCTCGAGCTTATCTGTGTTCGATGCCCCCACGGACGAAATGCTGCCTGAATTGACGAGCAAGGCGATGGCAGCTACGCCCTATCGCGAATCGTATTCGGATTCACTGCCCGAACAGCGCTCGTCGATCGAGCATGTGGTCTACATTCTGATGGATGGAGCGCCCTCCGGTCCGAATGCCGCCAAGCTCGCGCGCGAGTTCGTGCACTTGTCGAACTTCCATCCCGCTGGCGATACGCCTGCGGCTGCGCTCAACTGGGCCGTCGCGGCCATAGCGCCCGACTTCACCGAGAGGCTGGCTCCCAGCTTCGTGGCAGGACGCCTGCGCTATGACGGCTTCGAAGGAGCCGAGCCTGCCAACCTTCCTCCCGCGGGCTACGTCTGGAGCAACGCTTTGTCGGCAGGGTTAACCGTGCGCAACTATGGGCTTTTTGTCGATAGTGGATCCCCAACACCCCGGGTCAAGGATCCATCGTTGCAAAGCATCACTAATATGAAATATCGCGGGACGGATCCGCAAGCGTTTCTTGACGACTTGAAACGATTCGAGGCTTCTTCTGTATCGAGCGGTACGATGCCGAACTTACTCATGGTCCGCGGCGAGAGCGATGCGGCACTGGGTCGCATCGTGGAGGCAGTCTCGAAAAGCAAGTTCTGGCCACAGACGGCGATCTTCGTAATGCAACCGTCGGAACCGAATCCAATGTTGTTGGCCCTTTCTCCTTATACGCGCCGGGGAGCCGCCGATCCGACGCTCTACGACCAGGTGTCGGTGCTCCGCACCATCGAGCTGATTCTGAATCTTCGGCCGATGACGGTATTCGATTTTTCCGCCCGTTCACTGGCGGCCGCGTTCGTTTCCACGCCGAACCTTTCTCCAGTAAACAATGCCCCCTATTCGCCGGAGCCCACTAACTAGTGACCTCACTCTGTTTTATATGGCACATGCACCAGCCGTTCTACAAGGACCTGTGGACCGGCCAGTATAAGCTGCCCTGGACGCGCCTGCACGCCCTGAAAGACTACGCCGGCATGGTCCGCGTGCTGGATGAATTTCCGAGTGTGCGGCAAACGTTTAACCTGGTTCCGTCCATGGTGTCCCAGATCGCGGAATACGCCGCCGGGACGGCTTCCGATCCGTTTTTCGAATGCGCGGCCATGCCCGCGGAAGCGCTGACCGAGGCCCAACAGACCTTCGTGTTGCGCTATTTCTTTCAGGCCAACGTCGATAAAATCATTCGCCGCTATCCGCGGTATTTCGAGTTGTATGAGAAGCGCCGCGGACCGCTCTCGATCCAGGAGCTGCGCGACTTGCAGATTCTGAGCCAGATCGCATGGTTCGATGAAGACGTTCTCGCAAAAGATCAAGAGCTGAAGGAACTGATTCGCAAGGGTCGTGAATATTCCCTGGCCGATCAAGAGCTCATGATCCGCAAGCAACGCGAAGCGCTAGCGGCGGTTCTGCCGGTGTACCGCGATTTCGCGGCGCGCGGCCAGATCGAGATCGCGACCACGCCGTTTTACCACCCGATTCTTCCCCTGTTGTGCGATTCCGATATCGCCGCGGTCTCTCATCCCGGCGTGACCCTGCCGCCGCGATTCCAGTATCCTCAGGACGCGCTCACGCAACTGGAACGCGCGCGAACGTACATGCAAGATATGTTGGGCGTGATGCCAACAGGCCTGTGGCCTTCCGAGGGATCGGTTTCCGACGAAGCCCTCGCCATGGCGGCGGGATGCGGCTTTAAATGGGCTGCGAGCGACAACGGCGTGTTGTCGCGGACACTGGACAAAGCCGCGGGTTGCGACGAAACCTATCAACAATACCTGTGGCAACAAGGCGATCGCGAGATGCGCCTGCTGTTCCGCGATCACTACCTCAGCGACTTGATCGGATTCGAGTATTCACGCATGGGCGCGGAACAAGCGGCGGATCATTTCCTGGGACGGATTCGCGAAAACACCAGCCAGCACGACGTCCTGGTGCCCATCATCCTGGATGGCGAAAACGCCTGGGAATGGTATGAGGCCAATGGACGGCCTTTCCTGCGCGCTCTGTACCAGCGCATCTCCGACGATCCCCGCCTGGAAGCGACCACCGTCTCGCAGGCGCTCGAGCGATATGAAACGCGGCCGCTCCAGCACGTGGTTCCGGGGTCGTGGATCAACGCGAATTTCGACATCTGGATCGGAGCGGAGGAAGATAACCAGGCCTGGGATCTGCTGCTGGACGCCAGGCGTGTGTACGACGAGTACGCGGCGCAGACCATGGAGATCGCGCGGCTGCTGGCCTATGAAGAATTGCTGATCGCCGAGGGAAGCGACTGGTGCTGGTGGTACGGACCGGAACACGGCTCGGACAATCGTCCGGAATTTGACCAGCTGTACAGGGATCACTTGTCCAACGTGTATCGCGCCCTGGGCCTGGAACCGCCCGCGCAGCTATCGCACCCGATCCTCAAAACACAGGAGGGCGAACTGCATGAGCCTCCGTCGAATCCAATCAACGTGACATTGGACGGCGAAGTGACATCGGCATTTGAATGGATGGGCGCGGGCCATTACCGGCCGGATTCCCGCTCGGGCGCGATGCACGGCGGCGGAGCGGTGGCGCGTGAGATGTTCTACGGGAGTAACGGCGCGGATTTGTACGTACGGCTGGATTCGGCGGGCCCCGGCAAGTTCGGCATCGAGTTCGAGAACGGCGCGGCCGCGGCGCAGGTTGTGATGGGACGGGTCGTGGAAATGGAGGCTCCCCGAACGGGCGACCGGTTCCGTATAACGGTTGAAAGAGATGGCCTACCGCCGATGACGCTGCCAGCGGAAGGCTGGATCACGTTTCCTAAATGACCTGGTCCGCTAAATAAAGGCGGTCGTTTTGATCCCCGACACATCGAAGCGCTTGCGGCAACGCATGTTCTTGCACATGGCTTTATCGTCGAGCAGGACCATATAGCTCATCCATTTGGCGAACTTGGCGCGATCGCGCTCATCGGCGCGGCCGGGCAAGCGGTCCAGTTTCTTGCGAACCAGCCAGTTCAGGTCATAGGTGTCCGCGGTCCGGCAGAAGGGGCAATTGAGCGTGGCCGGCTTGGTCGTCTTCGACTCTTTGTAAAAATCTTTCTCTTCCATGTCCTTCTTTAACCGCGCGCAACGGAGCGCGCCGGCAACGATAATCTCGATTCGTCCCGGTGGCCGTCGCGCCCTGTGCGCTCCATACAGCCTTCCTATAATACAGCGGGCGTAAACTGAGAGCAGCGTGCTCCCCGAAAACGAATTCGACGCTCTTGTTACACGTGCACTGCGCCACATTCCGCCGCGCTTTCGCAAGCATCTGCAGAACGTCGCCATTATTGTGGAACGCGAGCCGCCGCGCCCAGGCCTGCTCGGCCTGTATCAGGGACATCCGCTCACCACGCGCAGCGTAGGCAACAGCTTCACGCTGCCCGACAAGATCACCATCTACCAGGGTCCGCATGAGCGAATGGCGCGAAATCCGGAAGAGCTGGAACAGATGGTCGCCGATACCGTGTGGCATGAGATCGCGCATTACTTCGGAATGGACGAAGCGCGCGTGCGGCGGGCCGAGAGAAAGCGCGGCGTCAGGTGATCCGCTGTTACATAACCAATTCGCAAAGCTTGGTTGCTGAATCCTTGCTGGACGCGATCGGCCGAAATCTGGCGGCGGGCATTGAATGGATTCAGGTTCGCGAGAAAGATCTGAGCGCGCGAGCCTTGTTCGAGCTAGTCGAAGCGGCCGGAAAGCTCGCGAATCCGCACGGGTCGAAGATTCTGGTCAACAGCCGGGCGGATGTCGCTCTGGCCGCCGGAGCCGCGGGTGTTCATTTACCCTCGGGATCGCCCCCAGCGCGAGTTTGGCGGCGGCCGGGCTTCCTGGTCGATTTCTTAATCGGGGTGTCCTGTCACTCCGTGGAGGACGTCCAGCAGGCCGAGGCCGAAGGCGCCGACTACGTCGTGTTCGGACCGGTTTTTTCGCCTCGCTCGAAAATCACTCGCGCAGAGCCGCAAGGGCTCGAAGGCCTGCAACGCGCAGCGAAAGCAGTGCGAATTCCCGTTCTCGCCCTGGGTGGAGTGACGCGAGAAAACTCCGCCGCGTGCATTTCCGCCGGCGCGGCAGGAATCGCAGGAATAACTATCTTCCAAGAGCTGGTAAAATCCGATTGGTGACGGCTGCGGCGGCTAAGCAAGCGTATTCGAGGGCCGAGACGCGGCGTCTTCTCAAAATCAGCGAGCGCCAACTCAAGAGTTGGGAGCATCAGAAGCTGCTTCCGGCTACGGAAACGTACGGATTCAGGGAGCTACTGGCGCTCAAGACTCTCGTCAATCTCCGCGCCGCCCGCGTTGCCTCGCCGCAAATCAAGCGCGCGCTGACCGCGCTCCGCGAGAAGCTCCGCGATATCCACGATCCGCTCACTCAACTGAAGATCTACGCCGACGGAAAACGCATTCGCGTGGAGATCGACGGCCGCGCCATGGAAGCCGAATCCGGCCAGTTGCTGCTGAATTTCGACGCGGTGGAGCTGAAGCGCCTGCTGGAGTTTCGCAAGCCGGAGCCGGTTAACGCGGATCAAGTCAAGCGCGCGGCCGCCGAGCACTGGTTCCAGCGCGGGCTCGAGCTCGAACAGACCGGCGCGCCCCTCCCGGAGGTGATCGAAGCGTATCAGAAAGCGGTGGAACTGGATCCCACTTCGGCCGGAGCGCTGGTGAACCTGGGAACCATCCAGTTCAACGCGCGCAACTGGAAGGACGCCGAGCGGTATTACCTCGAGGCGCTGAAGGCCGATCCCCAATACGCCCTGGCGCACTTCGATCTGGCGAATCTCTACGACGAGCGGGGCGACCGCGTCCAGGCCCAGGAACATTACCAGGCTGCGCTGGAAATTTCTCCCAGCTATGCCGACGCGCATTACAACCTCGCGTTGCTCTTCCAGGGCGCGAATCAGATGATGAATGCCGTGCGGCACTGGACCGAATACCTGAAGCTGGATCCGTCGAGCCACTGGTCGAGCATCGCGCGGCGGGAGCTGTCTAAGCTCCGCAAGGCGGCCGTGATCCCCGGCGCCGGTCGTTCACAGATCGTGTAAGACCGGCTACAGACCCTGTAGAAACGGGTTGCGCGCTTTCTCGCGTCCGATGGTCGTATTTGGACCGTGGCCCGGAATCACCAGCGCCGTCTCCGGAAGCGCCAGCAACTTCTCGTGAATCGACCGGAGAATCTGGCGCCCATCGCCCCCGGGCAAGTCCGTACGCCCGATGCTGTCGCGGAACAGCGTGTCCCCCGCGACCAGCTTGTTCTCGGCCGGAATCCAGATCGAGATGCTGCCCTGGGTGTGCCCCGGCGTATGGAGGATGTGAAACTCGGCATCCCCGAGTTGTAGGTGGTCGCCCTCGCGCGCTTCACTGTCGATCTCGGTCCGCGAAGGGGGCTTGATCCCCAGCCAGGATGCTTGAGTATCCAGATGAGCGTAGAGCTCGGCGTCGTTCTGGTTCATGTAGACGGGCGCGCCGGTGAGCGCCTTTAGCTTGGCCGCTCCGCCGATATGGTCGATATGGGCGTGGGTGATCACGATAGCCTTCACGGTCAATCCATGCCGGTCCAGCACTTCGGTGATGTTCGCGATATCATCGCCCGGATCGACTACGATGGCATCGCGGGACTGCTCGTCGCCGAAAATCGAGCAGTTGCACTGCAGCATTCCGACCGGCAGAATCTCGTGAATCACACTCACGATTGTATACTCGGGGTATAACCCGATGGTCTATAAACCATTCGGTGGAATCCTTGTTGCCTAAGGGCAGAAAGTTGTGAGCGGCTCGGCCTGCCTAGCGCACTATTGTGCATGGCTTCAAACGTGATGGATGCTCTTGAAGTGACTACGAGGACCGCCGGCTATACCGCTCTGCGGGATGATGCGGCATGGCTGGATCTGTCCGGCCGCGGCAAGATTCGCGCTACCGGGGAAGACCGCGCGCGTTTGCTGCACGCCATGACCACCAACCAGGTGGAGACGCTCAAGCCGGGCGAGGGCTGCTATGCCTTTTTCCTGAGCGCCCAGGGCCGCATCCTGGCGGACGCGAACCTGCTGTGCTTCGAGGATCATTTTCTGCTCGACACCGAGCCGGAAACGCGGACTAAGGTCTACGAACACCTGGATCGCTACATCATCGCCGACGACGTCACCCTGGAGGATCAGACCGACCGCACAGCGACAATTGCTGTCGAAGGGCCGAAGG